>Ga0116168_1000917_pt1 | contig 25283 bp, 28 predicted proteins | sample AD_UKC129_MetaG_FD_89795 | JGI IMG/M metagenome (GOLD analysis project Ga0116168, IMG submission 89795) | Active sludge microbial communities of municipal wastewater-treating anaerobic digesters from Canada - AD_UKC129_MetaG | ecosystem: Engineered > Bioreactor > Anaerobic > Digestate | place...
ATATTTATCTTTTTCCAAAAATATCTTACTGAAGGCATAGCCACTACAGGTATGAAGGGATAAAGAACAGAGAGTTATATACCCTGTCTCTTCCTTAAGATGTGATACCCTATGATTTTAAATAAGGACTCTCTTATCTTTTCATACTTTACATTTGCCACTATAGAATCTATATATTTCTTATCATCCTCGGTAAGTTCATCCAGGTTTAATTCCTTTTCTTCTCTGATATAAAATGGGTATATCCTGAACCTTATCTCGGTAATAGGTATATCCGTCTCTTTACTCATCTCTTCTATAATCTTTGGCGAGTGAGTAGAGAGCTCATTAGCCCAGACAGCTGCAGGAACACCTATATACAGTACACCATCCTTATAGTACGTTACATGAGCAAATCTCGCCACCTCTTTACCGACAATCTTATTCCACGCTATGGGAAGGATGAAGTACCTGCGAAGAGATGAATCCGATAAGACATTAGAAAGCTTCTTCATCTACTATCTCTCCGTTATCTACAGTAAAAATTTTACCACTCTTACCAATAACTCTTTTAAAGAGCATGGTGGTAAAAATTTGTGGGGACTTCTCTTCTATTAAATCCATAATAAGTCTGCTATTCTTATCATCAAGTCTACCTAAGAATTCATCTATCAGGAATACCGGTTTATAACTCTTAGTTTCCCTTATAATTTCAAACTGGGCAACCTTTAAAAGAAAGAGTATTATCTGTATCTCTCCATTAGAGGCAAAACTCCTGCTATCCTTACCATTTATCCTTATTATTATATCCTCTCTGTGTGGTCCAATAAGGGTTATACCGATGGTCTCTTCTTTACGTCTAAATAGATTAAATCTATCCCTGTAAAATTGAATACTCTTTTGAATATCTTCTTTAAAAGAGGGGATTTCCACCCTTATCTCCAGACTGAATTTTTTCCCTTCCCTGTCGAGATATCTATTATAGACAGATACTGCATTATATCTGCTTGCTATTATCTTCTCTCCATAATCCAGCAATAATTCGGTGAGAGCTTCTAACAGTTTCTTATCTGTATTTTTAGTCCTTAATACTTTATTCCTCCTGGTAAGGATACCCTTATAGCTATTCAGTATAGAATAATACTCAGGGTCTATACTTATAACAAAATCATCCAGGAATTTCCTCCTCCTATCAGGTCCTCCGGTGATTATATCCTGATCATCATCAAATATAGAGACTGTAGAGAAAGAACCCAGATATCTACGGAGGGAGACTATCTTACCATTTATAGAGAAGTCCTTCCCCCCCTCAATTCTTATCTGAGTTACAAGTTTCATAAGCCTTCCATCTTCATATTCTACTTCTCCTCTAATCCAGGTAAATGGGTCGTTCCACTTTATAGCTTCAATCTCTCTCTTACCCCTCTTCAGTTCACCGTTTGACAAGAGATATATAGCCTCCAGAAGGTTTGTCTTTCCCGCACCATTTGGACCTATAAATATATTAAAATTTGGATTAAAATTCGCCATTAGATGTGAAAAATTTCTGAAAGAGAGAAGCTCTATCGAATCAAGTATCATATCAGCTTTCTCTTAACAATAAACTCTCCCTGACCCTGAATAGATATTATATCATTCTCTCTGAGTTTTCTACCTCTCTGTGTCTCAACCTTATTATTTACAGTTACTCCCCCTTGCTGGATCAGTAACTTAGCCTCTCCTCCCGTTTGAGCTATACCCGCCCATTTTAAAAACTGGCTCAATGTTATGGTCTCTGTAAGTATATAAACCTCCTTCATTCTGACTCCATTGGCATCGTCACATATATAAAATCAGGGTCATTATCGAATGTGAAAATGGCGGGATCTTTCTCACCAGATATCTTAATATTTAATATACCATCCCCGACCGATAGAAAATCGGTGATATAGTTAGCTGAGAAGATAATCTCTATATCTTCCCCCTCAGTCTCAATATCCAGTTCGTCAAAGACAACCCCTATAGGAGACCTGGCGTTTAAAATAAGTTTTCTACTCTTTATAGCAAACTTAACCGCATAATCTTCCTCCCTTGATATGGGTAAGACTCTTTTTATAGCTTCTCTGAGTACATCTCGCTCTACCCTGATAGATGTGATAAACTCTTCAGGTATAACCCTCTCATACTGAGGGAATGTCCCGTCTATAATAGAAGTGGTGAGACTTATATTGCTGCTTTTAAGTCTCACTTTAGAATTACCAAAGCCCATACCTATCTCCTCATCCAGATCTGCAGAGGTAAATGTCTCCAAACTGAGTGCCGGTAGTATAACACTGTTCCCTATATTCTCCATAGAGATCTTTTTAACCGCCAGTCTATTTGCATCTGTAGCTACCAGTCGAACTTCATCTTCCCTGGGGTCTATGAATACTCCGGATAGTACAGGTCTTATACTGGTCTTATCAACGAATGGTAAAACCTTTTTTACAGCCGACCTGAGCATCTCTGAATTTATATGTATCTCCCTTTCAGGTATGAATTCTTCTGGTACAGGAAAATCTATTATATTTTGAGTAGGTATGTGATATACGGTCTCTCCAGCGATGATATCGAATGTTTTATCTTCTATAAGTCCAGCTACTGAATCGGTACTGAGGCTGTCTATAATATCCTTGAATAACTTAGCAGAGACAAGAAAACTCTGGGATTCATCGGTATTACAGTTTAAAACTGCCTCTATACTCATCTCTATATTGGTGGCATAAAAATATAATCTATCCGGTGGTTCTGTTTTTATAAGGAGAGAATTTAAACCTTCCTTTGTACTCCTAGGTGGTATCACCTTGGAGATTATCGTAAGCATCTTTTCCAGTTCTTTCCTGTTACATAAAAATTTCATATGTCTCCTCCTGTTGATTTACTAATATATACTTCTAATATCTTTTAAAAGATTAGTAACAGTAGTAGGTCGGTTAGTTCTGTGGATAAATTCGTATATTGTTTTATTTTTGGGATTGCATCCTGTGGATAAACCTGTGGATAAGTTGTTAGTTTTCCACAGGTTATCAACAATTTCCACATAACAGGGTTTAACTATCCACAGATTCCACAAATTATACCCTGATGAACCTGTTAATAAGTTGATTGATAGTTTTGGCAACCTCTGAATCCTGTCGCATTGTCTCTTTGATCTTTTCATAGGCATATATAACGGTAGAGTGGTCTCTCCCTCCAAACTCTCTGCCGATAGCCGGCAGAGAAGCATTGGTTAATTCTCTGGATATATACATCGCTACTTGCCTCGGAAAGACTGAATCCCTTGTTCTTCTCTGTCCCCTTATTTCATCTATACTTATCCCGTAGTATTCTGCTACCACCTTCTGTATCTCCGGGATAGTAGCAGGATGCTTTTTCTCTTGACCATTCAGAAAGAGAGGAGCCAGACACTCTTGAGCCAATTCAAGGGTTATGGGTCTTTTTGTCAGGGACGCGGACGCTATAACCTTTATAAGTGCGCCTTCAAGCTCTCTGATATTTGATACAACCCTTTCGGCTATAAAGTTTATAACCTCATCAGGTACAGATATCAGGTCCAGTTCTGCTTTTTTCCTCAATATAGCTATCCTGGTCTCCAGGTCAGGTGGCTGTATATCAACTGTCAATCCCCATTCGAATCTGGATATAAGTCTCTCTTCAAGTGTTGGTATTTCTTTAGGTGGACGATCACTGGATATAACTATCTGTTTACCTGCCTCATACAGCGCATTAAATGTGTGGAAGAACTCTTCCTGGGTGGTTTCCTTCCCTGCTAAAAAATGTATATCATCTATCAGGAGAAGGTCTATACTTCTATATTTTCCTCTAAACTCCACTGTTGTATGGTCTCTTATAGAGTTTATAAGCTCATTTGTAAAGCTTTCTGATGATATATAGACAACCTTCAGCCCTCTCTTCTTGGCAATTATATAATGTCCTATCGCCTGCATCAGGTGTGTTTTACCCAGACCAACTCCTCCATATATAAAGAGAGGATTATATGCCTTACCTGGATTTTCAGCTACAGCAAGCGCAGCTGCATGAGCCATCCTGTTTCCGCTTCCCACTACAAAAGTATCAAATATATATCTGTTATTTAGCTGTGGGGTGGTCTGCTCTCTCTGCTCATTTTTTACCTCTATAACAGGTTCTCTCTCTATAAGGGTATCATCCACAATGATTCTTACATCAATACTCTTTCCAGCAAGAGCAGATAGTGTGCTCTTTAAAGTAGGAAATAATCTGGTCTCCAGCCATTCCTTGGCAAACGTATTTGGCACACCTATAAGTGCGCTGTTATCTCTGATTTCTATCAATCTTGCCGTTTTAAGCCAGGTCTCAAAACTGGCCGGGCTTAAAACAGGTTCCAGCTCTTCAAGTAAGCTATTCCATATTGTTGACATTTCTGATATCTGTTCCATATTATCCCTCCCACTCTTAAGTGGATTTTACTATAAAAAGTATAGAGGTGTAAAGGTGGGGTATTTTTATAAAAGCGCTTTTAAGTATCATTAGTTCTTGGATATAAATAGATTTGGGGGATTATATTGAACTTATTCTTATGTTATGATATTATATAAATGGAAAATAACCCTGCCATGTGCGAGTTGCGCAAGACGTGTTCCGAGCCAACACTTACACGTGGTGTGCCTCACTCCAGGAATGGATTAGAGGCTTCGAGAGGAGCTTCATGAAATTCCTGGGAAGGCACAAAAGTTGTTTCCGGGGTTCGGGAACAAAGCGCATACGGCATGGCGGGGTTTAATAAGGAGATTTCTGAATGGGTTTATTCTCCAGACTCTTTCAAAAGAGCCCTCAGCAGGACAGGAATTTTTATTATACTGTGAAGTGTAATAGATGTGGAGAAGAGATAAGGGTAAGGATGGACAGGATGAATGAACCTTCCCCTGAGTACGATGAAAAGGGAAGGGTAACTCATTATATCTATCGTAAGGATGTGCTTGGACAGAAGTGCTTTAATCTCATCCAGGTCGAGTTTGTCTTTAATTCTAATTTTGAGATGATATCTTCTCAGGTTACAGGGGGGAAATTAATAGAACCTGATGTTAAGTGAACCAGTTTCAAATGGAAAAGTGGTAAAGGTTGAAGGAGATACTGTGGAGATTGCTGTTCCAAGGAGTGAAAGATGCAAGTCTTGTGGAATCTGTCCTATATCTGCAGATGGTTCGGTATTATTGAAAGTTAACGTGGATAGGGATGTGAAAGTTGGAGATGAGGTAAGAATAAGGACAAAAGATAAGTATGTAATTTTGTCTGCCTTTGTTATTTATATCGTGCCTGTTATCGCGTTGATTACTGGTTATTTTTTGGGAGGTCTTCTTTTTTCATCTGAATTATTAAAGATTGTTTCTGGTTTTTTATTTATGGGTATATCTTTCTTAATTGACAGGTTTTTAGATAAGAAGATTAGGTTTCCCCAAGAGATAGAATTAATAGTTTAGGGAGGAAGCAATTGTTCGCAATATGGATAATTTTTCTAGTTGTTATTCTTATTTTTTGGCTCGTTGGGAGGAATAAGAGGAAGAATCAGAAGAAATGTCCATTCTGTGGGAGGATGATTCCAAAGGATGCTGATAATTGTCCTTACTGCGGAAAGGGGCTTTCAGAGGTATGTCAGTACTGCAAGATGCCAGTTGAGCCTAACTGGGGGGTATGTCCGTACTGTGGTAAGAAGATCGATAGACATAGGTTAGTATAATTTATGGGTGATCTGTTTAATTTTGGTACTGAAAAAAAAGTTCCGTTAGCTGCCAGGGTAAGACCAGGAACCCTGTCAGAATTTTTAGGGCAGAGACATCTGGTTGGAGATAACGGCTTTATAAAGAGGATTATAGAGAAGGGAGAGCCTCCTCCATCTATAATCCTCTGGGGTCCTCCCGGGTGTGGAAAGACTACACTCGCATTGATAATAGCTAAAAGCTCCAGATGCAATTTTATAAAGGTGAATGCGGTTTTGAGTGGGGTAGCAGAGTTAAAAAAAGCCTTTGCCAAAGCAGAAGAAGAGAAAAAACTCTATTCAAGAAAGACTATTCTTTTTATAGACGAGATTCATAGGTTTAACAAAGCTCAACAGGATGTGCTATTACCATATGTGGAAGATGGGACTATAATACTTCTTGGAGCTACCACTGAGAACCCCTACTTCACTCTTAACGGTACCCTGATATCAAGATGCAGGGTATTAAAACTTGAACCGTTAACAGATGAAGATATATCTAGAATTATAGATAGAGCTATAAGCGAAGAGGAAGGTCTGGGGTCTTTTAATATAAGGTTAACCGAACCTGCCAGAGCCCTTATAATGAGATATGCAAACAGAGATGCAAGACAGGCTCTGAATCTTCTTGAAGAATCTGCTCTTCTTGTTAGAGGTGAAAACAGGGACACAATCGAACCGTCTGATATAGAGAGATTATTTACTGAGAGGCTTTTCAAGTATGATGAGCACGGAGAGGAGCACTATAACCTTATATCTGCGTTTATAAAGAGTCTGAGAGGATCAGACCCTGATGCCAGTGTATACTGGCTCGTGAGGATGATAGATTCTGGGGAAGACCCGAGATTTATAGCCAGAAGAATGATAATACAATCTGCAGAAGATGTTGGTAATGCAGACCCCATGGCTCTGGTAATTGCAGTAAATGCCAGTCAGGCTCTGGAGTATGTTGGATTGCCTGAAGCTATAATACCTCTGGTTCAGGCAGCCATATATATAGCCAGTGCTCCAAAGAGCAACTCTGCTTATAATGCGATCTCCAGAGTGAGGGAGGAGTTGAGAGATGAAGTGTTGGGTGATGTCCCTATGCATCTTAGAAATGTAAAGGATTCTGGATATCTCTATCCTCACGATTTTCCAGACCACTTTGTGTTCCAGGATTATCTTCCCGGGTCGCTCTCGGGAAGGAGATATTATGAACCTTCTTCTGAAGGTTTAGAAAAAGAGATAAAGGAGAGATTGAATAAACTATGGAAAGGAAGAAAGTTTTTTTAGGAGGTGTAAGTCTTGCCTGAATTAGAAGAGATAAGAGACAAAAAGATACTCGAATTATTCGAGATAGCGAAAGAGCTGGGTATCACTGGTGCCAGAAGAATGCACAAGAAAGATCTGGCAGAGAAGATATACCAGGTGTTGAAGGAGAAAGAGGAGAAGGAAAAGCAGGAGGAAAAGAAGGTGGAGGTAAAAGCACCAGCCCCTGCTGAAACTCCTCAGGAGCCAATGGGAGAGATTAGGGAGGGTATCCTTGAGATACTTCCAGATGGGTATGGTTTCCTGAGACATGATGGTTATATACCTACCTCTCAGGATATATATGTATCACAATCCCAGATAAGACGTCTTGGTCTTAGAGTGGGTGATTTGATAAGGGGTCCTGTAAGATTACCTCAAACACAGGAGAAGTATCCAGCCATAGTCAGGGTAGAAACTGTTAATGGGGTACCTATAGATAAAGCCAGGATTAGACCTCATTTCGATAACCTTACCCCGATTTATCCTCTAGAGAGACTGGTTATGGAGGCAGACCCAAGGGATATAACCACACGGCTTATAGACCTTGTAGCCCCCTTAGGAAAGGGTCAGAGAGGACTTATCGTCTCTCCACCAAAGGCTGGTAAAACTACTGTCTTAAAGAAGATTGCCAATAGTATCACGACAAATCACCCTGAGGTTTATCTCATAGTCCTGTTGATAGATGAGAGACCTGAAGAGGTAACAGATATGGAACGTTCTGTTAAAGGTGAGGTTGTAAGTTCCACCTTTGACGAACCTCCAGAGCAGCATGTGAGAGTTGCAGAGCTTGTCCTGGAAAGGGCTAAGAGACTGGTAGAATTAAAGCGGGATGTGGTTATTCTGCTTGATAGTCTTACCAGACTTGCTAGGGCTTATAACCAGGTGGTCCCCCCTACAGGGAGAACTTTGTCTGGAGGTTTGGACTCCACCGCTCTAAGAGGACCGAAGAGATTCTTCGGGTCAGCCAGAAATATAGAAGAGGGAGGAAGTCTTACTATAATAGCCACTGCCCTGGTGGATACCGGAAGCAGGATGGACGATGTGATATATGAGGAATTCAAGGGGACAGGTAATATGGAGATACATCTTGATCGTAGGCTGGCTGATAAGAGGATATTCCCTGCCATAGATGTAAGGATGTCAGGTACCAGAAAGGAAGAGTTATTATATTCAGAGGAAGAGCTGAAGAAGGTATGGCTATTGAGGAAGATGCTCAGCGCTATAGACTCTGAAGATATCACCGAGGTTCTTATTGAGCAGCTCACGAAATACAAGAGGAATGAAGATTTTCTCAGGAACTTAAGGGCAGTTGCCTAAATTCTAATCGTCTTTTGTGGTATAATCTTTAAAAATACTGGAGGTGATATAGTTATGTCCAAATACGTGGTAGTGTTCTTGTTAATTTTTATGGTCTTGTCCTCTTCTGCCTGGGCTAAGACCGTAGTGGATGAAATAAAGGCGAGAGGTGAACTGGTTGTTGGAAGTGATGCTGCTTATCCGCCATTTGAGTTTGTAGATAAGGATGGTAATATAGTGGGGATAGATATAGATATAGCTAAGGCTGTGGCGGATTATCTGGGTGTAAGGTTGAGAGTGGTAAATACCAGTTTTGATGGAATTATCCCGGCACTCCTGGCTAAGAAGTTTGACTTTCTTATCTCTGCTATGACAATTACACCAGAAAGGGCAAAGCAGGTGGATTTCTCAATCCCATACTATAATGCCGGACAGCTTATAACTGTAAGGGCGGATGATAACAGGATAAAGGGTGAGAAGGACCTTCAGGGGAAAATAGTGGCTGTTCAACTGGGGACAACCGGTCACTTCTATGCAGAGTCTATACCGGGGGTGAAGGAGGTCAGAAAGTTTGAAACTGTAGATGGTGCATTTCTTGAGTTGAAGAGCGGAAGGGCAGATGCAGTAATAGCAGATGATCTGACATCTCTGGCATTTGTTAGAAGTACAGACGGACTTAAGGTTATAAATAAGCTTCTTACAAAAGAGCAGTATGGTATAGCTGTCCGTAAAGAAGATAAGGCACTTTTAAGGGCAGTAAATACTGTCATAGCAAGACTAAAGAAGGAGGGAGTTATTGAGGAGCTCAGAAAAAAATGGGCTAGCTGGTAACACTATCTATGTCTGATGAACCATTCTTTCCATTTTTGATGAGTATAATGCCCCATCTGGGGAAGGGGACTTTGATGACGGTTGAGCTTACCATTATATCGGTAGGTATAGGGGTACTTATCGGGATATTTGGTGGAATAGCGAGGGTTTCGAAAAGACCTCTCCTTTTTATCCCTTCCACCGTCTATGTAGAGATTATAAGAGGGACGCCCCTTCTTGCTCAGCTCTTCATAGTATATTTTGGGCTTCCCTCTTTAGGTATAAATCTACCACCTTTTACCTCTGCTGTAATTGCTATGGGTATAAATAGTGGTGCCTATGTTACAGAGATATTCAGAGGTGGGATACAATCTATAGAGAGAGGTCAGATGGAGGCAGCCAGGTCTCTTGGACTTTCATATCTGCAGGCAATGAGATATATAATTCTTCCCCAGGCATTTAAGAGAATACTTCCACCACTGGGAAATGAGTTTATTGCCATGTTAAAGGACTCTTCTCTCGCATCAACAATAGCCATAGCAGAACTTATGAGGGTGGGTAGAGAGATTACAAGCAGGACCTTCAGGAGTTTTGAAGTGTTAGCTGTCGTTGCCCTTATGTATCTTGCTATTACTCTCCCTCTCTCTCTTATTGTTAGATATACTGAGAGGAGAATGAGCGTAAGTGATTAGGTTAGAAAAGATATATAAAAAGTTCGAACGCCTTGAGGTATTAAAGGGTGTAGACCTGGTTGTGGAGAAGGGGGAGGTGGTGGTAATAATAGGTCCCAGTGGAGCTGGTAAGAGTACACTGTTAAGATGTGTGAATCTTCTGGAAAGACCCACATCCGGGAGGGTGATATTTGAAGGGATAGATATTACACGTATGGATGGGAGAGAAATAGATAGGGTCAGGGAGAGAATAGGGATGGTCTTTCAGCATATAAATCTGTTTAACCATCTGAATGTTTTGGATAATGTTACCCTTGCTCCTGTAAAGGTTAAAGGACTTTCCAGGTCTGAGGCTGAACATATAGCCAATTCACTGTTAGCCAGAATGGGGATAGAGGATAAACTTTATGCCTACCCGAGTCAGTTATCTGGTGGGCAGAGACAGAGGGTTGCCATAGCCAGGGCTCTTGCAATGCAGCCAGATATAATGCTTTTTGATGAACCTACATCTGCGTTGGACCCAGAGATGATAAAAGAAGTCCTGGATGTTATGAGCTCTCTGGTTAAAGATGGGATGACCATGATTATAGTTACCCATGAGATGGGGTTTGCCAGAGAGGTTGCCGATAGAATAATATTTATGGATAATGGCTATATAGTAGAAGAGGGTTCTCCAAAAGAGATATTCTCTAATCCAAAAGAAGAGAGAACAGTTATGTTTCTGAGTAAGATTCTATATTAGCAGGAGGAGATATGCGTATAGGACTTCCGATTAAAGTTGCGATAATTGTTGTGTTAATTGGTTTAAGTGTATGGGTTTTTCTTAGACAATCTGTTAAATTGGGGTTAGACCTTCAAGGTGGAGTTCATCTTGTATTTGAAGCTCAGGATACTCCCCAGATAAAAGTAACTGGAGATACATTAAGCAGGGTCCAGGCGATAATTGACTCCAGAATAAATCAACTGGGTATTACAGAGCCCATAATCCAGAGAGAAGGAGATAGAAGACTGGTTGTTGAACTTCCAGGTTATCAGGAGGACCCACAGTCTGCCATAGATCTTATAGGAAAGACTGCTTTATTGGAGTTTAAAGATACCGGAACAAGATATGTTGAAGAGGGGACAAAGCTAACTGATGCGCCTACGATACTTACAGGGGCAGACTTAAAAGATGCTAGGGTTGGGTATGATCAATTTGGCAAACCGGTTGTGGAGGTAGAATTTAATCCAGAAGGAGCAAAGGTTTTTGCCGAGTTCACCAGAAATAATATAGGTAGATATCTGGCGATAACTCTCGATGGGGTAGTTATAAGCTGTCCGGTGATTAATTCAGAGATACCAGATGGAAAAGGTCAGATTGAGGGTAATTTTACACTGGACTCTGCCACCCAGTTAGCGGTGTTATTGAGGGCAGGTGCCCTTCCTGTTCCTCTTAATCTTATAGAGATGAGAAGAGTAGGACCCACCCTTGGTAAAGACACTATAAATGCCAGTATAAGAGCCGCTGTTATCGCAGTTATACTTATAATGGGATTTATGCTGGTCTATTACAGATTTTCTGGAATTATAGCAGATATATCATTGCTCTGTTATGTTGCCCTTCTGCTCGGTTTAGTGTCTGTTTTTAAAGCTACCCTTACATTGCCAGGTATTGCAGCCCTGATAATGTCGGTGGGTATGGCGGTGGATGGTAATGTTATTATATTTGAGAGGATAAAAGAAGAGTTAAAAAAGGGTAAAACTCTAATGTCCAGTATAGAGGCCGGGTTCAGAAGGTCTTATGCACCGATATTAGACTCCCAGATTACTACTCTTATAGCATCTGCAGTTTTATTTTATTTTGGTACAGGATCGGTGAGAGGGTTCGCTGTTATGCTCGCCTTGGGGACTGCAATCAGTATTTTTACCGCTATTACAGTTACACATATACTGTTTCAACTGTTCAGTCAGCTGAAGATTATGAAGAGCCCTAAGACGTTTGGGATATAGGAGGAACTTATGGGATACTTTGAGAATTCTAAGATAAACATAATAAAGCACTCTTCTATATGGTTAGGTGTAGCTGTTTTAGTCATCATCTCTACAGTACTGTTATTCTTTACCAGAGGACTTAATTTTGGTCTTGATTTCACCGGTGGGACTCTGATAGAGTATAAACTCGGTAAAAGTTTTGATAATGTTGGAGAGATAAGACCGTTACTGGCAGAGTTAAATGTAGAATCTTCCTTTATCCAGAAAACAGATGAAAATGGTGTAATAATAAGGGTAAAGGAGCTTACAAATGAACAGAGAGATGCTATAACTAAAAAGCTATCGGATAACTTTGACAGTGCTGAGCTAATAAGACAGGAATTTATAGGTCCAGTTATAGGGCAGGAACTGAGAAGAACTGCCATCATAGCTACCATACTTGGACTATTGGCTCAGGTTATTTATATAGGCGTAAGGTTTAAGTTTGATATGGCTCTTGCAGCAGACGTTGCTCTCCTTCATGATATATGTCTGGTTGTACTTGTATTTATCATTACCCAGAAAGAAGTTAATACCCCATTTATAGCCATACTGCTTACAATAGTCGGTTACTCTATAAACGATACGGTTGTTATCTTCGACAGGATAAGGGAAAATCTAAAGTTAAAGCCTAAAGATTCCAGGGAGACTTTCCCTCAGCTGGTAAATAGAAGTCTACTAGAAACAATGACCAGGAGCATAAATACTGTTCTTACAACTGTAATAGCGGTCCTGGCGGTTTATCTGTTTGGTGGGTCTGCTATAAGGGATTTCGCCTTTGGGCTTATGATTGGAATAGCCACAGGAGGTTACTCGTCTATATTTATTGCAGCTCCAGTATTAGTACTTATGAGAAAGAAGGAATGGACTAGAGAGATGGAAAATATTAAGGAGACTCCTGTTACTCCTGCTGCCCCTACTTCCAGGGCAACAGATGCAGGTCAGCCTGCAGCCCCCAAAGGAAAGGTGTCCACAACCAAAAGGAAGAGGAGGTGAAATGGGTGAATTACGTATATCTGGTTATAGTATTTATAGTTGCCTTTGTTATAGCTCTTTTTGTCCAGATTAATAATTATCCTGTTAATCTGAATTATTTCTTTGGCACCACAGAGATAAGTTTTGCCCTGGCTCTTTTCCTCTCTTTTGTAGTGGGGTTTCTCCTTGCGGTTATAGCAAGGATACCTCAGGACCTTGTAAATAGAAGAAAGGTTAGAAATTTAGAGAGAGAAATTATAGATAAAGAGAATAGGTTGAGAAACCTTTATACCTCTCAGAATCAGAGCCCACAAGGAGAGGATAAGGGAGAGAGTAAAACATAATATCTCTAAATGCAGTTTGTCCTTAATGATAGTCCAGAGTGGGAGACCCTTTATAGAGGTCTGGGTGTTCTCCCATCCATAGCTAAGGTTTTGGTCAGGAGAGGAATTTCCTCTCCTGTTTCTGCTGAAAGATTTATTTCCAGCCAGGTTAAAGACGTCTCTAACCCTTTTTTACTCCCTGATATAGAGCCAGCTCTCTCCAGGATAAAGATGGCTTCTATTGATAAGGAGAAGATATGTCTCTATGGGGATTACGATGTTGATGGGCTTACTTCAGTGGCGGTGGTGCTTCATACAATGAAGGGTCTTGGCTTTGATGTATCTTATTATATTCCCAACAGGCTTTCTGAAGGCTATGGTCTCAATATAAATGCGATAGACAGGATAAAAGAAGGTGGATCTTCTCTTATTATAACCCTAGACTGTGGTGTGTCTTCTGTCTCAGCAATAGATTATGCCAAGTCATCAGGGATAGATGTGATAGTTGTTGATCATCATAATCCACCTGCAACTTTACCTCCGGCTATCGCTATTGTTGATCCAAAGAAGGAGGATTCCATATACCCATTTAAGGACCTCTCCGGTGTTGGGGTTGCCTGGCAGTTTGCCAGGGCTATTATAAACAGTCTTTTAGAAGAGGATACATATCTGGAGGAGACTCTGGACATTGTCGCTTTAGGAACAATTGCTGATGTGGTCCCATTACTCGATGAGAATAGAGCCATAGTAAGGAGAGGGCTCTCGAGATTAAAATTTTCTCCAAGGGTTGGACTTTCTGCCCTGATGAAAAGGGCGGGCATAGAGGGCAGGATGATGAATGCTGAACTTTTAGCCATGACATTAATCCCCCGGTTGAACTCTGCCGGAAGATTGGGGTCAGCAGAACTTGCAATGGACCTTTTACTCACAGTGGACCCTGTAAACGCCAGGTTGATATCTGAGAGATTGGAGGAGAATAATCAGAAGAGGAGAGGTCTTGTTGATGAGGTCCTGGATGAGGTTTTGAAAAGGCTTGAGGATAAAGTCATTGCATCTACAATACTGGAATATTCTGAAACGTGGCATTCCGGTGTCCTCGGGATTGTGGCATCTAGACTGGTTGATATGTTTAACAGACCTGTTTTTATAGGTAAGAAAGAAAATGATACAGTTAAGTTCTCGGTGAGAAGCCCGGAGGAAATCGATATATATTCGATACTTGCAGGTCTGAAAGATACTTTTTTAAAGTTTGGAGGACACCGTTACGCATTGGGTTTTACTATAAGAGAATCGGAGATAGGGAGATTACTGGACCTGCTGGAAGAGAGTATAAAGATAGGTGATCATGAAGAACTGGTGGAGATCGATGCCGAGTTACCTTTAAGCGATATAACCCCCATCTTTATAAATCAACTGATGCTTCTTGAGCCATTCGGAGTGGGGAATCCAAGACCTGTTTTTATCGCCAGAGGGGTGAATGTTATCGGAAAGGAAATGCAAAATAATTCAAAAAGAATTATAATAGAAGAGAATGGAAATATCTTTGAGGTCTCTGCCTCAGATGATACTATACCTACAGATAGCCCTATAGACCTGGTCTACAGCATAAAGGGTATGGGCAAGATAATAGGAATAGGAGGATTGAAAAGTGGAAGTAGATGAACTTGTAAGGTATATAAGAAGTATTCCAGATTTCCCTGTGAAGGGAGTACTTTTTAGAGATATTACTCCATTACTTAAGGATAGAGATGCTTTTAAAACTGCGGTCTCTGGGCTGGCTGATAACTTTAGAGATTGTAATGTTGATCTAGTGTCAGCTGTTGAGGCCAGAGGATTTATAATAGGAGCTCCTCTGGCTATAGAGCTATCTGCAGGTTTTGTCCCTATAAGAAAGCCCGGGAAGTTACCATACGATAGCATAAGAGAAGAATACTCCCTGGAGTATGGGACCAATGTACTGGAGATGCATAGAGATGCTATAAAGCCCGGTGAGAAGGTCCTGATAGCTGATGACCTTATAGCTACCGGTGGTACCGCTATAGCCTGTAAAAATTTGATTGAAAGATCAGGTGGTATAGTGGTTGGTTTTGTCTTTCTGGTTGAGCTTACCGAATTTAATGCGAGGGAGCAGTTAAAAGGATATGATGTCTATTCCCTTTTGAAATTCTAGAGAAATTTGATAAAGACGGTAAAAATCTCATAATATCTGCCTACGAATTTTCTCTTGCTGCCCATAATGGGCAGAAGAGAAGGTCAGGGGAGGAGTTTTTTGTCCATCCTCTGGAGGTAGCTAAAATTCTATCCGGTATGGATGTTGATGCGGTTACTATTGCCTCTTCGCTCCTTCATGATGTGGTGGAGGATACTGATGTCTCCATAGAAGAGATAGAAAAAAGGTTTGGTCCTGAGGTCGCCAGTCTTGTGGATGGTGTTACAAAATTAAATAGACTTACAGGACTGACCGGAGAGGAACGTCAGGCTGAAAATCTCCGTAAGATGTTCCTTGCTATGGCTAAAGATGTGCGGGTTATATTTATAAAACTTGCCGACAGATTGCATAATATGAGAACGCTCTCCTATCTCCCGGTAGAAAAACAGAAGATAATAGCAAAAGAGACTCTCGATATATTTGCCCCTCTAGCACACAGGCTGGGTATGTGGAGAATAAAGTGGGAACTGGAAGACCTCAGCTTCAAGTACCTGGAACCTGAGAAGTATAGGGAGATCTCCAGATTGGTGGCTAAGACGAGAAAAGAGAGGGAGGAGCAGATAGAAGAGGCTATCTCTATAATAAAGTCTAATCTGGAAACCTTGGGGATCAAGGCAGATATACAGGGACGTCCAAAGCATCTCTACAGTATATATTCAAAGATGAAGAGGGATAATCTTGAGTTTGATCAGATATACGACCTGCTTGGTATCAGGGTTATAGTAGAAACCACAAAGGACTGTTATGCGGTTCTTGGTATAGTCCATTCTCTCTGGAAGCCTATTCCTGGCAGGTTTAAAGATTATATTGCGGTTCCAAAATCCAATATGTATCAGAGTCTACACACCACTGTTATAGGTCCTAAAGGAGAGCCACTGGAGGTTCAGATAAGGACATTCGAGATGCATAGAGTTGCCGAATATGGTATAGCGGCTCACTGGAGCTATAAAGAGGGAAAGACTGATAAGGAATTTGATATGAAACTCTCCTGGCTGAGACAGCTCTTAGAGTGGCAGAAGGACCTGCAGGATGCCAGAGAGTTCGTAGAACAGGTCAGGGTAGACCTCTTTGAAGATGAGGTCTTTGTCTTTACCCCCAAGGGTGATGTTGTATCTCTGCCCAAAGGTTCTACCCCGGTAGATTTTGCATTTCGTATCCATACTGAGGTTGGAAATCACTGTGTTGGGGCTAAAGTAAATGGCAGAATAGTCTCTCTGAATTATGAACTTAAAAGTGGCGAGATCGTGGAGATACTCACATCTAAATCTGCTACCCCAAGCCTCGACTGGCTCTCCTTTGTAGCTACTAACTCTGCTAGGAACAGGATAAGACAGTACTTTAAGAGGCTGCAGAAGGAAGAGAATATTGTGAGGGGGAAGGAGACTCTAGAGAGAGAGCTTAAGAGAATCCAGGGGGACTTACCTGATAAGATGAGGGAGCTTGACTGGGTACCCCTGCTTGAGGCGTTTAATCTGGATACTCCAGAGGATCTTTTCCTTGCTGTGGGAAATGGAGAGATTACCTCTTCTCAGATACAGCAGGTATTACAGAAGAGTACAAAGGAGGAACGGGTAGTTGGATTACCAAGGAGAGATGAGGGATTAGGGATATCTGTTGATGGGGTAGATAATCTCCTTGTAAGGTTGGCACGTTGCTGCAGTCCCCTGCCTGGAGATGAGATTATAGGTTATGTCTCTCAGGGAAGAGGGATTACAGTCCACAGGAAAGAGTGTGTGAACGTAAAAAATCTTCCTGAAGAGAAACTGATCAATGTATACTGGAATGTCGATAATATTCACCGATTTAATGCTCGAATAGATGTGTATGCTAGGGATAGGATGGGACTGTTAAAAGACATACTCACCGAGGTCTCCAATCTTGGAAGTAACGTATACGATACAAGAGCTGTTGTAAAGAATGGAAGAGTGAACATATATATAGTACTTGAGGTACAGAATATCCATCACTGTGAAGCTATTATGAGGGCTATAAAAGGGGTAAGGGATGTTATTACGGTTGGGAGGCATTCATAGATGAGAGTGGTGATACAGCGAGTAAAGTCTGCTGATGTAAAGGTGGATGGTAAAGTCATCTCCAGTATAGGGAAGGGATTCCTTCTTCTGGTTGGTATAAGTAAGACAGATACTGAAAGAGAGATAGGTGAGATGGCTAAAAAGATTCCATATCTCAGAGTCTTTGAGGATGAAAATGGCAAGATGAATCTGAGTCTAAAGGATGTTGGGGGAGAGATACTCTCCGTATCTCAGTTTACCCTTTATGGAGATACATCCAGAGGACGCCGTCCTGGTTTTGAAAGAGCTGCTGGAAGAGATACCGCCATCGAACTCTGGAATAAGTTTAATCAGATCTTAAGGGAGAGTGGCATTACAGTAAAAGAGGGTATCTTTGGAGAGCATATGGAAGTATCACTCGTAAATGATGGTCCGGTTACCATTATAATGGAGGAGGGATAGATGAATTCTTATGAGAGAGTTTTAGCGGTAATCTCGGGGAGGATACCTGACAGGGTTCCGATATTCGAACTCTTGATAGATAGAAAGGTGATCAGAAAGATAACTGGAAGAGAAGACTATCTGGATTTCTGTGAGAGATACCCAATAGATATAGTATTGACAAATACACCATCAAAGTTATACGAAGAAAAGATTATAAATTCGGAGAATAAGATTATTGTAAATGAGTGGGGAGTGGTAAGACAGTATACTGAAGAAGAGGTTTCTATACCACTGGAAGGTCCGATAAAGACACCAGAAGACCTTGAGCATTATGAGGCTCCTGACCCATATAAAGAGAGAAGATACGAAGAGCTAAGAGAAATAGTGAAGAGATTTAAGGGCAAGAAGTTTATAGGGATGCATCTCCACGATGCGTTAAATTATCCTCTCTATCTGAGAGGGGCAGAACAGTTATTTATAGATACGATAGAAAATCCAGCACTTGTTCACAGGTTAGTTGATATATCGGTAAGGCATAACATAGCGATAGCCGAGAAGGCTATAGAATTGGGGGCTGATTTTATAATACTTGGTGATGATTATGGTGCCAGTAATGGACCCATGATGTCTCCAAGGTCTTTCAGGGAATTTTTCTTACCTGGTATAAGAAGGATTGTACAGTCTGTCAGATCTAAAGGTGCCTTCTGTTTCAAGCACTGCTGCGGGAATATAAATGCCATTATTGATGATATGGTCTCTACCGGAATATCTGCCCTTCACCCACTTGATATAAGTGCCGGTATGGATATCCTGGCAGTGAAGAATAGGTTTACCAATCTTACTGTTATGGGTGGAGTAAACTGTGGGGCTCCATTGACAGAGTGGTCAAAAGAGGCTCTGGTTGATGAGGTGAGGTCAGTGCTTGAGAGGATGAAGTCCGGCGGGAGATATATTATTTCTTCAAGTAACTCGATACACAGTAAGGTAAAGCCAGAGAACCTTCTTTCTATGTGGGAGACGGTAGAAAGGTACGGAAGGTATGATTAGTTTCTATGAGATTCCTCTGGCGGAAGAAAAAAACCCATACATATGGGTATTATTATAATCAGTACCCTGCCAGGATAAAGGAACATCTGAGTATCGGAGATATACACTTTGTAGAGAGGGTAATTGCAATATGCAGAGATGCCGGTGTTGGGATGAGCTCAGAGGAGATATGGGAGGCACTTCTGAGGTATGATGGAAGTATAGATGCAGATATAAAGCTTGACGTTATAGGATGGATAGGACAGCTGAGAAGCTTTGTTATGGAGTCCAAAGAGGCGTACCCTTCAGGTCTATCCAGATTTTTCAAGAGAAAAGACGATTACGAGATTTAAAGAGGACCCGGGATTTTACATCATACCCTTTCACTCAACAGGTTATCTTTTAAGTTATACCTTGACAGGTAGTAGCTTTTATAGAGGCTTGAATATTGCTTCAGTTCTCCAAGCCTTCTCTCCAGGTCCATCTCCATCTCTTTCAGGTGTTGCATTATCTTTCTGTTAGATTCCTCCAGGGCGTAACACTCTTGCAGACTTAATTCTATCTCAAGTACAGACTCTAAAAGCTTTTCTCTCTCCATAACCAGATCAGATATCTCAACAGGGATAAAAAGAGAGAGTATTTTTTTATCTATCTCTGATAATCTTTCTAATAATTCTTTTTTACTCACTTTCTTATACCCTCCCATCCCTCTAAAAGTCCAGTTAATATCCCCTTTACCTCTTCTATACCATCTCTGTCTCTATTTATGTTACTGGTAGTCAGGGTAAGGATCGAATACTGGTAAAGTTTGGCAAGATTTTCTGCTATAACACCTCCCCCTTCCAGATTCAGGACACTTAATAGATATTCTATTATCCGGCAAGCCTTACCAATATTCTCACTGAATAATAATTCATCCTCATCAAGGTTTTCCAGAGCCCCTTCCAGGAGGTTTATACTCTTTTTATAGAGCAAAATAACCTGCTCCAGAGGTGAACTGGTCAGAACTTTAGTTACCTCATACTGATTATAGGGACTTATTACCGCCATTATTTGCTACCTCCTTGTTTCTGTAGTCCTGTAAGATAACTGGAAAGAAAGCTACTCTGAGATTGCACCTTTGCAATCGCCTCTTCCAGGGCGACAAACTGCCTTATGAGATTCTCTTCATAGAGAGAGAGCCTTATGTTTGTATCACTTATCAGTTCATTAAGTTCCTTGTACTCTGTAGTAAGTGTATTTATCGTATATGGGATAATTCCAGTTATATCTTTTGTGTAATTTGTTACCAGATTGTTTATCCTTACTGCAATCCCTGCCGTCTCTCCTGTTGTGTTATATCCGTAAGAGACCTTGACACTTGAAGTTGGAGCCTCTCCTAGTATAAGTGTTCCAGTAGTATAATCCAGCTTAAATTGTCCTGGTTCCGGGGTGGTCGCTCCAAATACCTGTGTGAGCAATACTCCGTCTGAATATACCATGGGTCTTATATCATAGGATATCGATTTGTTGTTTAATGTGAACCTGGTATTTGTCCCATCTATAGTCCCCTGTGGTACCTCATCCTGGACATACACGTATGATTTGGAGAACAGGTCTGCCACGGTCTCAGGTGATTCCGTCAGGGCTTTGTTCAATGCCTCATAATCTATAGTCAGTTTACCAGCTAATATCTCATCTATTGAAACCTCTCCAGGGTTGCCTATGGAAATTCCTATATCCTCAAGAGACCTTATGGTTGAGGTAAGAGGAGTATTTGTATCATTCTTTACCATGCCGGTAACAATGGACCTTAACTGGTCCTCTATCTCTATCAATGTCGAGTCATTCCTCAAAAGACCCACCTTTAATTTTTCATTGTGCTGTTCGATTTCAAAGCTTGTCATCTTCTCCTTGTCCGCCTCGGAGAGAAAATCTATACCTTCTTCCCTCTCTTCGGTAAGCTTTGTCCTGATATAGGAAAGGGTATCATTATACACATTCACGAAGTTCTCTATATTGCTTATAGCTTGAGATGTATCATAGACCACTGTAACCGTAGATGTCCCGGTATTTTTTATGTTTAAAGTTACCCCTTCAAACAGGTCTGTCACTGTATTACTCTGCCTTATAATTGTACCGGATATCCCGGAGACTGTAAGCTCTAAATCCTTTGCCAGCTGTGTTGTTGCCCCACCAGTATTATTCGGATTGACCAATGTCCCGGATGAGTCAAGAACGCCTATTGTCTTCAATACATCATTACCCCCAGAGAAGTCAAGCGTCTCTATGGAGCCTGTAAGAGATATAAGAGAGACCCTGTATGAAGACTCCTCCTGAGTTATCCTTGCTTTTACCTTAGTACTTATCTCCAGATCATTATTTATTGCATCTACTATATCCTGCAGGGATGCAGATGTTCCTATGTTTATGGTCTCTCCATTTATCGTTATCTCGCCGGTCTCAAATGAGATGGGCTCGGTATAAGATGCGTAGGTATTACTCTTAGCCTCACCCACAATCCCCAGAGAGATAAGAACATCGTTACTTTCACCCCCAAATGTTATACTGTTTGTAGTGCCGGTATTCTTTGATGTTATGACCAGTCTGAAGTCACTGGAAGATACCTGTACTACACTGGCATACACCTTTTGTCCTATATCCACATCCTGATTTATAGCCTGAGCTATATCTAAAAGTGAAGCCTGGGTACCAACAGAGATTGTCTTACCATTTATTGTTATAAGTCCATCTGAGAATGAAATCTTCTCAGACCTGCTTGCATAGACATTGCTGGTAACTGTATGAGCCATGGCTATGTCAACAACTTCAAATGTATATGTCCCTAGAGGAGCAGCACCTGTAGTAGAGACTGATAATACATTATCATTAGAGGAGATGCCTCTTTTGCCGACAATACTATTCTTGTCGGTAAGGATAGATACAGCCGATTGGAGGTTCTGAAGCCTTGTATTTATTGTACTCCATATCTCCTGTTTCCACTGTATCTCTGACTGTTGATTTTGATATCTGATAACCGGAGTCTTTGCAACTGTAACCATAGACTCTATAATGCTATTGGTATCTATCCCTGAAGCTAAACCCCATATATTAAATAATGAGTCAGCCATAAATACCCCCTATACTTTTTTGTCTATAATAAAACCGGACATCTTTAAAAACTCTGATACCATATTCAGTATTTTCTCTGGTGGAAACTCTTTTAATACCTCTCCTGTCTGAGAGTCTACAATCTGGACAATTACCTCGTTGGTAGGCTTATGAAGCTTAAACCTGAAGTGCATATCTATAAATTCAAAGCCTTTCACTTCATTCATATCTGTCTCTGATGGCTTTATCTTCGGTCTGGGATTTAAAACTAGCGCTTTTATATTCTCGCTTATACTATCTATTGGTTTATTTTCCATAATAAACCCCCACAATCTTTATTCAATAACTTTATAATCGGATTTAAATTAAAAAACTTTAATATTAGAAATGTATGGACTCAGATGGTTTGGTATATACTTCAACCCTGTTTCTTCCAAGTGATTTTGCCTGATATAATGCCTGATCTGCCTTTATCAAGAGGTCTGTAAGTTCTTCTCCATCCTCAGGGAAACTTGATATACCAAAACTTACGGTGACTTTCTCCGGAATGCCTATCTCTTCAAATGATGTCTCTTCTATCTCCCCTCTTATCCTCTCGGCAACTTCATATGCGTCATATTTATCCACGTTGTGTAATATTATTACAAACTCTTCTCCCCCATATCTGGCAACTGTGTCATCCTCCCGTATATTAGCCCTGAATATAAGCGCCAGATTTTTTAAGACTTCATCCCCCACCTTATGCCCGTAGGTATCGTTTATCCTTTTAAAATGGTCTATGTCAGCCATTACCACAGATACATAGCTATTATAAGCCTTTGCCTTTATCAACTCATTACTGAACTTCTCTTCCAGGTATCTTCTGTTAAACAGACCAGTTAACGGGTCTATTATAGCCAGTTTTTCTGCATTCTCCTTTGCCCTTTCTACCTCGAACAGTTTCATATCGAGTCTTGCCAGGGCTATCTCCAGCTGTTGACTCCGGGTGGTTAACTCTTCATTGAGAGCTTTTATCTCTTCCAGTGCGCTTTGAAGTTCTTTTTCTCTCTCTTCTATCTCGGTTAGATCGGTAACTACCGATAGATAACCTGTTATACTGCTATTTAAGTTTATTGGGCTTACAGAACATAATACCGGGATACTCCTCCCATCTTTAGAGACCAGTTCTGCCCTCTCCCTGTGTCTCTCCCCTTCAGAGTAAATTTTTGATATCCTTTCTCTATAACCAGGAGCAAAGATCTCTATAGGATTAAATCTAGTTATCTCATCTTTTGTGTAGCCTAGCATCTCCGTCAGTCTTTCATTTACAAATTCAAACTTTTTATCCTGATTTAATATAAATACCCCCTCTCCCATTTCCAGTAAAAGGGTTGAAAGATAGCTCTGCTCTTCCTTTATCTTTTCTTCCCGTTCCCTTATCTCTCTTCCCATTACCTGGAGGGCATCTATTATGTCGTTTATCTCTCTGAAGGGAGAGGTGTGGATATCCTTAGAGTAGTTTCCCTTTGCATATTCTATTGATATGTCCCTGAGGATTTTAAGATAGGATAGCAATCTCCTTAAAAGGAGAATCAGAAGAATCAGTATTGCTATAAAGATTGATATAAATAGCATAACCCCGAATCTTAAATTCTGGTAAGAATAGTTGAGTATATCCTCTTTTTCTATACTTGCCACTATCATCCATCTTGTATCGGGGATTGATTTCACTTCAACTATGTAATCTTTACCATTGATTTTTATCTCTCTATGTCCAGCCCTGTACAGGGGGAATTGGGTAAATATCTTTCCTATCTCAGTGGGGTCTTCACTGAAAAGAACCGTACCCTTATAATCTATTACTGTGATCCTTCCTGTTTTATAAAACCTGCTGGAGCTGATAAGATAACCAATCTTTTGATTTCTTAAATCTGTACATCCTGCTATCAACCCCTTAAAACTATTATTTTTAATTACCGGAACGGTTATAACCATCACATCTCTACCAGTGATAGCTTTAAACCCTTCGCTCACATACGGCTTTAAAGTCTTCCTGGTCTGTATGAAATATTCCCTGTTACTCACATCTTTCCCCATGAGTTCAAATTCATATCTGGAATAGGCTTTTTTAACGATTCCATTTTCATCGATATACATAACACCACGGTCAAATAAATTGGAGAGGTTTTCCAGCAGATTCTCGCTTATACTTCCATCGAAAAACTCTTCCCTTGTCAGTGTTAATAATCTGATCTTTTCTTCCAGTAGAGAACTCACATCTTGGGATATCAGTCTGGTTATACTGTCGAGATACTCATAAGCCTGGAGTAAACTATGTTTGTTACTTCTGAAGAAGATTACATAACCGGTTACAGACCCAAGAATAATAAAACCGAGAATTATACTGATAATTATGGTGCTTATCAGAGATAGTCTTCTTCTCATATCTCCGGTACAGATCTTTTATACTCCCCTGGTATAAATGGAGAAGAGATGATAAAGTCTGCAGATGAAAGATTGGTGGCTATTGGTATATTCCATACTGTTGCTATCCTTAGCAGGGCTTTTATGTCTGGGTCGTGGGGAAGTGGCTCAAGTGGGTCCCAGAAAAACACAAGCATATCAATCTTTCCATCAGCAATCATTGCTCCTATCTGCTGGTCTCCACCTAGGGGTCCACTTTTAAACTTTGTAATATTGAGCCCCAATTTCTCTTCCAGTAACCTTCCCGTTGTGGCTGTAGCGTAAAGTTTATGCTGGATTAATATCTCTCTATTATTTTTTGCCCATTCCAGGAGCTCTCCCTTCTTGTTATCATGAGCAATCAGGGCTATACTTTTTCTACTATCCATCTTAACTATTGTATAGTTCATTCTTTTCCCTCTAGATGTTTTTTAAATAGTTCTGTGACATCTCTTCCCAGTCCTATAAGATGTATCTCTATAAAAGGATTCTTTTTCTCTTTAATATAATTTATTATTGTATCAACAATGATCTTTGTCCCCTTTTCCTGAGGAAACCCAAATATCCCACAGCTCACTGCCGGTATACTTATACTCCTGATTCCTCTTTCAGATGCCAGTTCCAGAGCGTTTTTTATCGCTTTCCGGAGTTTTTCTTCCTCATCCCCCTCCCCCCATCTTGGACCTACCGTATGTATAATATACCTGGCTTTTAGTTTTCCACCTGAGGTAATAGTAGCCTCTCCTACTGGAACTAGTCCATGCAGTTCTATATATTCGTCGCTCTCTTTCTGTATCACCATGCCACCCCTTCTCACTATGGCACCAGCAACCCCTCCACCATGCTGCAGATAACTGTTTGCAGGATTTACTATGCACTCTACATCTTCTTCTGTAATATCTCCCTCTATAACCTTTATCTTCACATTATTTATATCTTTTTCAAAGATAA
>Ga0116168_1000921_pt1 | contig 25204 bp, 22 predicted proteins | sample AD_UKC129_MetaG_FD_89795 | JGI IMG/M metagenome (GOLD analysis project Ga0116168, IMG submission 89795) | Active sludge microbial communities of municipal wastewater-treating anaerobic digesters from Canada - AD_UKC129_MetaG | ecosystem: Engineered > Bioreactor > Anaerobic > Digestate | place...
GAAGTTGGGATTCACTTTAATTGAGCTATTGGTAGTCATAGGGATTATCGCCATATTATCTGCAATATTGCTGCCTGCATTGGCGAGGGCACGGGAGGCAAGTCGTCGGGCAAGTTGTCAGAACAATTTGAAACAATGGGGCACAATATTCAAAATGTATGCTAATGAATCCAAAGGGAATAAATACCCTCCTATTCAGATGGAAATTATGCCTCTGGATGATAGACCTAATCGGCAGGATTTGTTTATTGCATCAGGTCCAATGGTACGAATGATTTTCCCAGAATATCTAACAGACCCTTCGATAGTAATTTGTCCTTCGGATGCAGAAGATACGGTAGCCGATTTGAAGTTTAATGAAGACAGGGCTTATGCTCGCAAGGGAGAATGGAAAATTAGTCATTATTTGTGGGAAAAGGGTGCGGTAAACTCTATTGGAGCAAGTTATATATATTACGGTTGGATATTAGACCGCGTTGGGGGTAAACCTGATGAGTTGCGTATATTGGGTGAGATATCGGAAGTAGGTTCGATTATAAGCCTATTAGGGGGTGAACATCACATGGACCGTCTGGTACCTGTCCAATTTGTAATTGGTTCTTTTCAATTGGCTTCAAATAACCTTGATGCGGTGTCTGCTCTTTTGGACCCCTCAGCAGCGACGGAAATTGAAAAACAGGCTCTACTTAATGCCATAGAACAAGATATATCAGGATCTTATATGGCCATGTATCGATGTGGAAATGGAGGTGGCAATACGATATATCGATTGAGGGAAGGAATTGAACGATTTATGATTACGGATATAAATAATCCTGGGACAAGTGCTGTTTCGCAAAGTGAGATATTTGTAATGTTTGACCATATTGGGAATTATCAAGCAACTAAGATGTTTAATCATGTTCCTGGCGGATGTAATTCTCTGTATATGGATGGGCATGTAGAATTTATTCGTTATCCAAGCAAACCTCCTGCCGTTGAGGGAGTAGTAAATAGTATTATACTGATTTATTTCTAATCAGGACTTCGTTAAAAGTATTCCTTGCAAGTATAAGGAAGGGTTTTTACTCATTTTGAAAATATTCTGCTCTTCTTTCAGAATGGTTCCTTAAATATCATACAAACACATATAGGATAATAGTTGCTGAAATATTCGAAGAACAGAATGTTGAATAGATAATGTCTAAGCATTCCCTATTCCTTATAGTATAGTCATTCATCTTGTATGTTTAATGTTATTTAAACCATGGGATAGATATAGAAGGAAGGGAGGGAGCGTCATAGGGGTCGGTTGGGTCTGTGCCATAGTGGATTTCAAGCCAATCATTCACACCGTCGCCATCTGTATCTCGTTGTCCTGGATTTGTAATAAAGCCATAAGTTCCGCGAACTTCATCATAATCAGATATTCCATCGTTATCCGTATCTGTTTTGTTGGGGTCGGAAGTATAGCCAAACACACCATTAGTTTCGTCATAATCAGACAGCCCATCTCCATCTGTGTCTGTGTCATTATCCAGAATAGTGATTTCAAACATTTGATTTGTTGTATCGAAGCGTATGCATTGAGGATTGCGGAAGGTCATTCTTATGGTTTTGTCTGATTCTGTATGGGTATTGTCGAAAAAGGTTATTGTTATATTTGTCTGTGTAGCATTCGGTGCAAAAGATATTGGATTGGTCGAAATAGTAAAATCCGTTCCTTGCTGTGCATTGATAGTTTCTATTTCCAATTCCACTTCACTACCCGTAACCCGAGCAGGAGAACTTAACAAAACAAGTATTTGTTGTGTAGTATTTGCCTCTGTAACTGTAAGGGTTTGCTGATGAAAACGCACTTTGGGTTGTTCTAAATATTGCTGTGTAAAATTATAAGTAATATCAAACCGTCCGAAATAGTCCGGCTCATCCGGTGTGCTACAAGAAGCCCCTCCTCCCCATAATTGACCAATAATCTGCTGTGTGGAAGTGAGCATTAAAGGACTACCGGAAGAACCCGGCTCTGTTGTTCCCTGACTCCATTGTACTTCATGAAAAAAATTAGGAAAGAGATTGTTAATATTTGTTTTTGTTCCGAAACTAATTCGCTTATAACTACCTGAAGGATGATGAATATCCGTTACAGCGGTTCCAATAGAAGGAACCGTAGTTGTCCAACCGACATATACAGCCCCTTCCGGTGGCTCATTTCTCATTCGCAATAAAGTAAAATCATTACCCCCTCCATAAGAAGCACTCCCCCCCATTCCTGCAAGATAATCTGCCCCTCCTGTTGTTCGTGGAAGTGTAGATAAAGAAGGAGGAGTTCCATTACAGGAAGGGGTTTGATAAAACCAATAAAATTCGACAGAATCTCCACCACGAGTACCCGTTTGGGAGTTAACACAGTGGTTTGCCGTAAGGACATACGGTATTTGGCTACAAGGGTCGTTATCATTCAGCAAAGTCCCTGTGCAAAAGAGTGCATAAGGAGTCCCTACAATTCCCAAACCTGTTATCCCTTTACTTGTATTATACCAATCCGTATAGCAGGTAATATCCAGATTACAACTCCCTGCCTTCGCAAGTAAAGACATCGGGTCTTTGTATATTCCTATCACCTCATTAATTTTAAAAGCAACACCTTCAACGCTTTTATCCGAAGGAACCCAACAAACCACAGTTATACGGTCTGCAAAACATGTGGGTAACCAACCGTCCATCTTTTTTATCTCTCCCAGATAAAAAGGTCCCCATGTATCTTCGGGTGACTTTTTATCATTCACCACCCAGAAAAGGGCGTCTGAAACAGGGTCATCAAGTAAAGGTTCTATTCTCACACGAATACCTAAACTTTGTGGATAGTATATGTCTACCATCCAGAGCAAGGACGCATCAGGAAGCACTTGCCAGAAGCCTTCCGAACTCGTGAGACCTGTAACTTCAACCGATTTCGATAAAGATTGAACAATCCCTATACGATAAACACCTTTTTCCAAAGCAACAGTAGCGTCCTTCTCTTCTTGCAGTAATTTTTCCTTAGGAAGTGGAGGTAATGTAATACTTGTAGGTGGGGCGGTTGCTTTATTCAATAGTTGAAATACTTCTTCTTTCCTACGAGTAGATTTTTCTAACGGTGCAATGGCAATTGCAGGTTCAGAATAAGTAGATACTTCTCCGATGATTCTACCTAACTTTTTCTTTATACCCATACTTTCGATTTGTTCATCGGATAAAATCTGCTCATCCTTAAAATAAACCTCTGATACCTCACCTGTTTGAATATTCTCAAAAATAACCCCCTTCAAGAATATATTTGTTTCCTTCTGACTTCTTTCGGTCCATGTTTGTAAAATCTTAAACTTATCTGAAGTTTCCATTAATGCGGAATATGTAATGGATGTTGGAACTTCAGAAAAAGCCTTAGAAATTAGAATAAAGGATAAAAGGAAAGCCACAAATATCATTTTATTGTTCATTTTTCATTACCTATCAGCCAATATTTAATAGTTAAACAATCTTAACCCTGAATTTATTTTATCCTATTTTCATATTTTATTTTTTAACATTTGAATATCACAGGCATCCGTTTTACCGTCATTATTCAAATCGGTTCTCATTGTTGAATTAACACCCAAAACTGCATTCACCACAATATTTAAGTCATTATTATCAACTGTGCCGGAGCCATCTACATCAAAAATATTTGGGGGAACAAAAATGTAGGGTTCTATTAACGGATAACTTACATCAAATCGCCCATAATAATCCGGTTCATTCATTTTATCACAAAGGGCTTCTCCTCCCCAGAGTTGCCCAATAATTTGTTTCGTGTCCTCCCGAAACAAAGGACTTCCAGATGATCCTCCTTCTGTACTACTCAGTCTGTAAATAACCTCATGGTATCTATCCAGTGGACGCATGTTATTCCCATTATTTGAAGGGCTACCTGTATTTGTCTTATTCCCGAAAGAAATCCGTTTATAGGATCTACCTGGATGGTGTATCACAACAACACTTGTGTTCAAAGGAACAACTTCATTTGTAAACCCTAATTCTAAAACATTATCGGGTGGTGTATTTTTCATACGCAATAATGCCATATCTGTCCCATTACTTGTATCTGAACCTACAAGGAAATCTGCTCCCCCTGTTGTTTTAGGGACACTCGTTATAGATGGGACTGTACCATTACAATCTACCGTTTGATACATCCAGATAAACTCCAAAGTCTCCGCAGAAGATTGACTACCAACACAATGAAACGCAGTTAAAATTAATTGGGATATTCGTTCATTGTTTCCATCATTCAAAAGGCTACCCGTGCAAAAAATTACACTCGGCATTGCAACTCTTACTATGCCAACAACACCTCGGCTCAAAGTTTTCCAGGGCTCATAACACATGACATCTTCATAACAATTCCCAAGTTTTGCCAATTCTTCTATCGGGTCATTGTATAGATACGCATATTGGTCTACGGTTATAGGGACAGGATAAAAAGAGGAACTTTCTGGTAAAACATAAAATAAAGTAAGTTCAGATGAATATATCATAGGAGTCCAAACATCTTTATCACTTACTATGATAGGAATCATCTCATTATTCCCATCCTTTCCCATAACATAGAGTTGGTGCAAAGGAGGTAGTACATCGGAAAATACTAAATGAAGTTTTATCCCCATAGCATCCTCTGCAAAGAAATTTAACGAGCAAATAAAATAGCCGTTTGCCTTTTCCTGAGTAAAATAAATAGGGGATTTCGTTTCAAAAAGATTTATGGGTTCCTCTACTGGAATTACTTTCCCTATTTCCAATAGCCCCTTTTCCTGTTGATTATAATAACTCTCTGTTTCAAAAGAAGATGGAACAGGTAGATTAAAAGTATATTGAGAAGGCTTTAATTGTAAATTATTCATCGGAAGAGATAACCCCTTCGTTTTTTCCCTTTTATACGATTTCTTTGGCATATCTTCCGTTGGAACATCCACAATATTGGGACTCCAATTCTTAGTAGTTAAATTGAACTCTCCTATCATATTTGTATCCAACTTATTCCCCTGCTCATCAAAATAGACCTCTTTTTCTTCCCCCGTTTTAATATCATTCATCAGAATACCATATACATACCCTCTTTTTGTATATTCAACCCATTGCAGTTTTACATGGTAATTGTTTAAGGGATAACCTGCATGTTCCAACCATTGAATAGTATCTGTTGAAACAATATCTTCCTGACTTGAACATACAGATGAACTTACAAAAAATAAAAACAAATAAATAAAAAACAATCTATTCATCATCGTCTACAGCAACAACTCCAATCTCTACATTTTAAATCAAATGCTATTTTCCTATACTATAAGTTTACCTGAAAATAAATATTTTTGACGAATAATCATCTTAAAAAATAAAAAAAACTATTACATAATGTGTAATAGGGTTTTACTATGAAAACAATTCAATGCTTAATTTTGCTACTTTTCGCTTATTACAATAGTGCTTTTTCTTCAGATATTTCAAGGCAGTGCGTTAATCTCAACATATCTCAAAAAAATGACATCCTTAATATGGATGTAACCTTACCAAACAGCGAAAATATCGGTCCCTATATATGCCTGAATAATACAATTGAGGACACACAAGTAATTCGAGAACTTCAAATATCTTTTGACAGTAACTTTACTCATTCGGAATTTATAAAGAATAAAAAATATAAAAATATAAGGACTATCGAAAATTTATATTTTAAGGTTATATCATGGGATGAAGAAATAGAGTCCTCCGCTGGGAAAGAATCATGGGAATATTATTCCGTCCTATTAAAACCCCCCAATCAGGTTCTTCTCTGGGCTGAAAGTGAAACAGAGATAAAATCCTGCAAATTACAGAGAATAGATACCACTCATCACAATATTTCTATGATAGAGGAAAAAAGCTCTCTATTATTTAAAACCGACGCCCAAATACAATCATCACTAACGCCTATATATCCTGTAACCGTTGAAAAAAAAGAGGATACCGACAATATATCTTTTCACTTTACCAAATCATCAAACTTTACCCCAAATATTTTTGGACTTCTTATAGCAACAGGAACAAAACCTATCCCCTTCATTCAATTATCTCCATCAGATATAGGACCAGAACAGGGGGTTTTAATAAATATCGTAGCCAATGATCCATCAACACACTCTTATAATGTTTTCCTTGCATCGGGTGATACTGTAACCTCTTATAATAAGAAAAGATTTGAACTCTGGGGAAAGTCCTGCATAATAGAACTGGAAAAAGGGGTATACAACATATTAGGTTTTATTGATACCCATGCATTCACATACAAAGATAAATTTAATCAATGGAGTATTGCTTTTTATTCACCAATAAATGGATATCTACAATTAAATGGGAAAATAAATAGATTGTTTAATTCTTTTTTATACGGGGATACTATAAACAGGGTTTCTCGAATTAAAGGGCTATGTAAAATCGAAAATTACGATTACTTTACTTTTGATATACCCTCATGTATTGAAAGCAGAATCCCTATCCCGGAACAAATAATTTTAGAAATTCCAAGCTCCGACAAAAAATAAGCGGATCTTTTATGAAGCCCACCACTTTATAACTACAAAGCCACCAATAAGTAAAACAGTAAACGCCACAACACACCAATCAAACCAACGGTCAATAAAATTCCGTATCTTTTCACCAAAAATAAATATCAAACTACTGACAAGGAAAAATCGGGCAGACCTTCCTATCATGGAAGCGATAAGAAACATAGGAAAATTAATCGTACACACACCCGCTGCAATAGTTATAACTTTGTAAGGAATCGGTGTAAAAGCAGCAACAAAAACTATCCAGAAATTATAATTTTCATAAAGATTTTTTACATGCTCAAAGGCTTCCGGTGTAAAACCAGGAACATAACTAAAAAAGAAATCTTGAACTACCAACCACACGCTATAACCAATTAAATAACCAAATACACCCCCAATAACTGAACCTATGGCACATAAAGACGCAAACCAAAAAGATTTCAACCGATTCCCTATACAAAGGGCAATTAGCAAAACATCCGGTGGAATAGGGAAAAAACTCGACTCAGCAAAGGCTAATAAAAATAGTGCCACTGCTCCGTAAGGACTTTCTGCCCAACTCAAAACCCAGTCATACAACTTTCGTAACAATCTCATTAAAAACAGCCCTCATAAAGAAAATGTTAAGAATTAGAGCTCGATACGGGGGTCATAGAAATACGATAGGGCAGAATGATTAGTAAAATCCCTCTGGAGTGGTGTAATACTAATTTGATTCTGCTCAATAGCCTCAAAATCAGTCCCCGGTTCCTGAATATGAGTTGGTTGTGCTCCCCCAATCCAATAATAAATTTGCCCACGCGGGTCATACCGCTTAATTATCTCATCCTGATAATTCCTCCGTCCCATTTTCGTTATTGCTACTCCCTTTAATTCTGAATAGGGTAGATCAGGAACATTTACATTTAACATCGTTTCCGCAGGAAGACCATATTTTAAAATATAACGAGATAACTTCACGGCAAAAATTCCTGCAGATTCAAAATGTTCCGGTTCGTGACTAACAACAGAAATTGAAAACGATGGAACCCCCAACAACATACCTTCAAAAGCGCCCGCAACGGTCCCTGAATAGGTAACATCATCACCGAGATTTGCCCCCGCATTTATCCCGGCAATAATCAAAGAAGGCTTTACACCTAATAAATCTCGGACGGCTAACATTATACAATCTGTTGGCGTTCCATCTACCATGTGCCACCTCTCTTTTATCGGCGTTACCCGCAAAGGTTTTCGTAATGATACGCCGTGTCCAACGGCACTCTGCTCACGGTCAGGAGCAAAAACATAAACATCTCCAATACTTTCCATTATCTCCGATAAATGCGCTAATCCTTTCGCATGAATTCCATCATCATTGGTCAATAAAATTATAGGTCTTGGCATGATACTTACCTTTATTTAAAAATTATATTGTAATTAAAAGGAACTAAATCACCGAATAGTAGATAATAATATAACACAAAACAAACTATAAAATCAAATTTAACCTACAAAAAATTAATTATAAAATAATAATAATTTGTTTTTTAAATAAAACAAAATAATTATAGTTAACAAACAAAATTTTATTTGCATTATTATTATATTTAAAATAGGGAATTTTTTATATCTAAACATTGTTAATTTCCATACGAAATTGAAACAAATATTTAGTTATATGGTATAATAAAGTAGGAGACAGTATTTATAGATTTTCTAAAATATTTTAGGTTTATTAGGATTTTAGTAATGAAGTTATTATTTGTAGATGATGATTTAAATGTGATTAGTATATTTAAGAAATGGGCATCGATTAAAGGTTTTGATGCAAAATTTGCATATAACGGATTAGAAGTTCTTGAACTGACAGAAAAAGAGAAATTTGACATTATTCTAATGGATATAGATATGCCCATACTTGACGGTATCACAACGGCAGAAAAACTACAAAAATTGGCTCCCCAGACAAAAGTTCTCATTTTAACAGGTTTACATCCCGAACACCATCAAAAATTGCCTCAAAATATTGTAGATATTTTGCTCAAACCCATTTCGTTATCCGAATTAAGTAAAAAATTATTTCTTGTAATAAATACTCAAAACATATAAAATTATATATTATCCACTGTTTTTTTCTCTATCCCTCCCTTCTAAATGTTTTAAAACATCACTATATTTGTGCAACAAAATATGAATTTGACTTTTATTAATTCGTTGTCTTATGTTATTTATATAAAAAATATTGTTATGAAAAAAATGTAAAATCGTTGCGTATATAAAATATTTAAAGTAAGGATTATAACGCTTTAATATAGATATGTAAAAAATAATCACTATTAAACCTTAAGAAAGGGTATGCGTTCATGGCAGACGCAAAAAAAGACTCAACAACAAAGGAAAAATTTACTACTCTTAAACAGTCAAAAAAATCGGATGTAGATAGTAAAAAAAGAGGAAGACCTAAAAAAGAGGAGATGTCAACAGCGATGAAAGCACAACCTATGAAAAGAAAAAGAGGAAGACCCCCTGCAGAAAAAGATACAGGGACATCAACCGAAGTAAAACAAGAAAGTAAAGGTCGTGGTCGTGGAGAGAAAATGCTATCACGCGAATTTTTATTTGATTTAGTCATGTTTATTAAAGAAGCCGTTGAACCTGTTGCACGCTCACTTAAAGGCAAAGATATTGTTCATGTAGCACCAACAGGAGACCCAACTTTTGCGATAGACCAGGTTGCAGAAAAAGCCCTGTTATCTTTTTTGCGAGCATCAAAACAACCCATTGCTTATTACTCAGAAGATACGGGGTATTCCACTTATGCACGTGTCCCTAAATATTTATTAATTGTTGACCCTATTGATGGAACACGGGCTGCTAAAAATGGCTTTGAATGGTGCACTATTTCCGTTGCAAGCACCCGTGTTATTGAACGACCTACTTATAAAGACCTTGATAATGCCTGTATCGCAGAAGTAATGAGCGACCGTATTTTCTATGCTGAACGAGGCGAAGGGACATTCATCATTAGTAGCGATGCAAAAAAGCGTCCAAAACTCTCAAACAATACAGACATTGAAACATTAAACTGGTCATTAACTATCCCCGGAAGACCCGCTTACCTTATCTTTAATACAGCAGGTAAATTAATTGACCTTAGTAGTTTACGGGGCGGTTTCTTCGCTTGCAATAGTAGTTCCTTCAGTTTAACTCGATTAGTCACGGGACAATTAGACGCGTGTGTAGATATTTCAGTTCGATTTTTCAAAGAGTTTCCAGAAGGGACACGGGATATGTTCTTAAAATCCGGAAAAGGCTCTATTATTGGACCGGCTCCTTATGATTTATGTCCCGCTTTATTAGTAGCCGAGGAAGCAGGTTGTGTATTTACAAACACAGAAGGAGATAATTTCGATAATGTATTGCTTTTAGATACACATCCAGAGAATTATCAAACACTTATTGCCGCTTCTAACTCTGAATTACATGATTACTTATTAGAATTCTTTAATGAACGCATTGAACAAGTAATCAATGTGTTAAGGAAAAAGAAAACATCCAGTTAATAGCAACCTCTAAATAAATAGAAATAAAAAATAAGTAAATTTTCTAAACAAAGAATTATGTAAGTTTTGTCTCCACACTTACTAAATTAATAGATAAAAGAAGTAGAAAGCAGTATACCACCACAATAATGGTAGAAAAGAAAACTTCTCCTGTAGAAACAAGGAAAGTATTCGTGATATAAAATGGAACTATAGATTTTATTTGTAAATAGACGAACAAACAACAGAGCGTTAAGGTTTTCTTCTCCAAACATATTGGAGATATAATTCAGAATTTGGTATAATAAAGGGCAACATAGGTACATTGGGGAGATAAATAAGTAAAAAAATACAGAAGAAAGGTTATTATGTTTACAGCCCAAAGGTTAGAAAAAATACCACCTTATCTTTTTATGACTTTACGAAACAAGATTAATGAGGCAAAAGCCCGTGGAGTAAAGGTCATCAGTTTAGCCATTGGGGACCCTGTTGACCCAACACCAACACCCGTTATTGATGAACTTTGTAGAACCGCCTATGACCCGGAAAATCATCGCTATCCCACAGATGAAGAATGGGGTATGCAGGCACTGCGTAAAGCCATTGCAAACTGGTATCATCGTCGTTACGGGGTTACATTAGATTACAGCAAGGAGATTGTGGCTCTTATTGGTTCAAAAGAAGGTTGTCATCATTTTGCACTGGCAGTAGTTGACCCAGGCGATAAAGTGCTAGTAACAGACCCGGGATATCCCGGTTATAAACCCAGCATTTGGTTCGCTGGTGGAGAACCTGTTCCTGTTCCTGCCACAGCAAAAACAAATTTCCTCCCCGCTTTAGCAGATATTCCTACAGAAATTGCAAAACAAGCAAAGGCTTTTTACTTAAATTATCCCAATAATCCCACAGGTGCCATCGCAACAAAAAAATTTTTGAACGAATTAGTAGAGTTTTGCAAATCATGGAATATTGCGGTTTGTTACGACAATCCTTATAGTGAGGTCGTTTTTGAAGGGGAACGGTTAAGTTTCCTTTCCGCGGAAGGGGCAAAAGATATTGGCGTTGAACTTAATTCGTTATCAAAGCCTTTCAATATGACAGGCTGGAGGATTGGAATGGCATGTGGGAATGCGGAAATTGTAAAAGGAATTGCAACCGTCAAAGCAAATACCGATTCTGGTATCTTCAATGCTATTCAATATGCAGGAATTAAAGCATTAAATGAATGTGATGATTTCACAGAAAAAATGTTACAAATCTATCGCCACCGTAGGGAAAAGTTATTGTCCGCATTAAAACAATTAAACTGGGAAATACCCGCAAGTAAAGGAACATTTTATCTCTGGGCACCTGTCCCCTCGGGCTTTACTTCGGCACAATTTTGTGAATTTATTTTTGAAAAATGTGCCATTGTTCTGGCTCCGGGTAGTGCTTATGGACAATACGGAGAAGGCTATGTCCGTTTTTCTCTTACCGTTAAGGAAGAGCAACTTGACGAAGCTATAGAACGGTTATTGCAACATTTGAAGGATGTTTCGTTTAATAATAAATAATTAGCGTTCAAAACGATACCATCGTTTTGTTTATATAAATTGTTAATGAAAATGACGACTATATATTATATACAATAAGGTAGTAAGTATTATGCCTGTTTTTGGTAAAGAAATTCCTGAATCACAAATATGTATTATTCGTAAAAAAACAATGAAATACGATGTGCTGAATACACTCATTGACACAATGAAACAAAATCCAGCCATCACCAATCACGAAGCTTTTAAAAAAGCCGTGTTTGACCGAGAGGAAATTACAAGCACAGGAATAGGTAGTGGTATTGCTATTCCCCATGTCCGTATGGATGAGGTAAAAGAAATTTCCATTGCCATAGCGATTGTTCCGGAAGGTGTTGACTTCGATTCAATTGACAATCAACCTGTTCATCTGGTCGTATTATTTGCCACGCCCAAAAATAAAGATAAAGAATATCTCCAATTAGTAGCCAAAGTTATGCAATCTCTTAGAAACGAGGATTTTTATCAACGCCTTATAAAATGTCAGTCTCCTCACCAAGTAGCACTTTGCTTAAATACCTAATAAACAAAATTATTATTACAACATTCGACTCATAAACTGATTGATAATATCCTCAATATTTTCATTAGAAATATCATACTGCTTGATAACTCGTTCCACAACAGCCCGTTTTTTTATATCCATTCTTTCTGAAAGATTATCAAAAAGCCCCATGCGCCTACCTACTTGAAATATTAGTTTTTCATGGCTTGGTAGATTTAGAAACTCATTCAGAATAGTTATCATTTTCCCCTTGTCTTCTGGAAATCTTCCTTCAAGTTCAGGTAGTAAATTGAGTATATGGTCACTTTTAATTATAGAAGTTATCCCATCAAGATGTTCAATAAAACATAACAATTCATGAACAATTTCTTCATCAGTGCATTTCTTAAAATTACCTGACTTCCATTCCTCATAGAGAGGTGTATTTGATGGAATGGCTAAAGTTCGTAAGCGAATGAATGTGGGATTGATTTTATTCAGGGCATCAGCAGTTTCAATAGCATGCTCCTCCCATAATTCTTTTCCTCCTAATCCCGGCATATAGTATTCTGATAACTCAATACCTGCATTCATTACCTTCTGTCCTGCTTCTATATGTTGTTCTTTGGTTACTCCTTTTTTCATAAATTTCAAAACTTTATCCGAACCCGATTCTAATCCGATATGAATTCTATTTAATCCCTGCTCTCTCAACTGTTTCATTTCTTCAAGTGATTTTTTATATATCGTTTGTGATCGTGCATAACTTGTAATCCGCTGGATAGATGGGAAACATTGCGTAAGTTTATTCAAAACCAATAACAATTTTTCCGTAGGAAGCACAAGAGAGTTTGCATCTTGTAAAAATACAGAACGCATACCCGTAGCATACCAATTAACGGCAGAAATAAACGCCTGCAAGTCAATCCCCATATCCTGTAAAACTCGATTTAATGTCATCTCGTCAATGGCATATATCTCCCCTCCAAACCTCAAATGGATTAGTGATATACTCCGTGCTATTTGCTCTATATCTCTCAAAACATGCTCCAAAGGACGAATTGAAAAATGGCTCCCTTTATAAACAGGACAAAACGCACACCGATTCCATGGACAATTTCTCGTTATACGGATAAGCAAACTAAATGCCTCACTCGGAGGACGAATAGGTCCTTGTTCAAAACCTCGATATGCTTCTTCCGGTTCTTTATTCATTTCAATCCTTTACTTAGATACCTTCTTTTCAGGACTTTCAACGAAAAGATTAACAAAAATATTTCCATAAATTCATACTAACGACACACTTACCTTTTTAACCTTTCTCCCCTTATTTTTGCTATACTTCTAATTTATCTTTGGGGACAAACAAATTTAGGAGTTAAGTATGGCAAAAATTATAGGTTACGGTAATGAACAAGAATTGCCCGACGGTTCGCCTATAATTCACGCATGTGAAAAATTAGGTGTCCCTTTTGGTTGTCGTGCAGGACAGTGTGGAACATGTATTATTACTATTGAAGACGGGATGGAAAACTTAGAACCCAAAAACTTTTTAGAAGAGGATATGGGATTAGCCGATAACCAACGATTAGCATGCCAGACTCGAATTCGTTCTGGCATAGTAGTCATCAGTTGGTAATAAATTTCTTGATAACCATTTACTATTTCCGCCAATTTTCTACCAAAGTCTTTTTACTCTTACCTGCCCCATCTGTCCCATCCGTCTCACGCCTCCCATCCGTCCCATCCCCCCATTTGTCCCATCTGTCTCACACCTCCCATCCGTTCCATCCCCCCATTTATCCCATCTGTCTCACACCTCCCATCCGTCCCATCCCCTTATGTGTCCCATCTGTCTCACACCTCCCATCCGTTCCATCCCCCCATTTGTCCCATCCGTCTCACACCTCCCATCCGTCCCATCCCCTTATGTGTCCCATCTGTCTCACACCTCCTATCCGTTCCATCCCCCTTATGTGTCCCATCTGTCTCACACCTCCCATCCGTTCCATCCCCCATTTGTCCCATCTGTCTCACACCTCCCATCCGTTCCATCCCCCATTTGTCCCATCCGTCCCATCTCCTCATCTGTCCCATCTGTCTCACACCTTCCATCCGTCCCATCCCCTCATCTGTCCCATTTGTCCCATCCGTCCCATGTGTCCCATGTGTCCCATTTTCCCCACAACTTCAGACTTACTTCATAGTTTCAGTTCTGTCCTCTCTTACTTCCCCTGTTTTTTCGTCTATAGAACAACAATTTCGTCTATAAAAATCAACAAACAAATCTGGAAGCCGTTTAAATATCGAATTCCCATTCAAATAATAAAATACAACAATTGTAAGCAAAAACAACCAGAAAAAAACCTTCATAGATAGCAGTGTATAAATAATATTCCTATATTGGGGAATGTTTTTATAAAGGTCAAAATCGGGACGAAGTGGTAAGAAAGCAACAAAAGCCATCAATCCAATCTGAACCGCCTTCATTACACTTTCCAACCGCGATAAGGAAAGTTCTTTACAACGACAATAAATAAAATACATATAATAAGTAGTCAACATAAATGTAATTATCCATGGCGAGTTTACCATTGCCTTCCACACGGTAACACCACTTATAACCCTAAGGAAATTAAATGTATCCTCAGGAGATGCTCCTAACGCAAAAAAGAAATACCATAACAATATATTTAATAGACGAAAAATAATTTCTATCACTTACAACTTCCTTTTCCTTATTTCTGAAAATAAAAACCTATTTCGATATAAAAGCGTTATAATATAATAATATCTGGTCTCTGTATTATAGAATTAAAGGGAAACAAAATGTCTAATCGAAGAGAAAATATTTTTATAAAGTATTACAACAAAAGAATAAATATCCCTGTTTATATATTACTCGTTCTTATTTTTTTAGCGATTACTTTAGGTGCCAAGTCTGAGAAAGAGAATCAACCTTTTGTTGTTATCTGTCCTGCTACGGGGATGGTTGACGATGGGATGAAGGTCATCATTAAAAGGGCCATATCCATAGCCAATAAAGGGGCAAAAGGTTTTATATTAGAGGTAGATACCCCCGGTGGTCTTGTGGATGCTGCTGTAGACATAACGAACCTATTGCTGGAAGCCCAATGCCCAACTGTAGCGTATATCCATGGGATGGGTGCTATTTCTGCTGGAGCATTGATTTCTTACGCATGTAAACACATCGTTATGGCACCGGGTTCTAATATCGGGGCTTCTGCTCCTATTATTATGGGAGAAGCCCAACCTTCGGAAGAATTTAACGAAAAAACGAAATCCTATCTCCGTTCCCGTTATCGTTCGCTGGCGGAAGTAAATGGACATGACCCTCTTCTGGCAGAAGCAATGGTAGATTCAAAAATAGAGGTGTGGGGCATACACACTCCGACAAACACCTTCCAATTCTTCCGCACCGAAGAAGAAGCAAAATCGGCTCTGCAAAAATATAATATCAACAACAACTCCGATGGTAATTCACAAACACAAAAGTCGCCTAATCCAAATGACATAGTTAGATTACCTGACTTCATCATTTTTGCTTCCTATAAACCTTTCCATTCAAATACAGGGGAAAGATATAATATTACAAATACAGATGACGCCTCTCAAAAATCTCTGCCTTCCCCTTCCCCAAATATCAAAAAAATCTGCAAAGAAGGAGAACTGCTTACTCTAACATCCAAGGAAGCCTTAGACTATGGACTTGCCTGCACCTCTGTTGAAAATATGGATGAATTGCTCAAATACTTCCACTGGGAAAATTGTGAAAGAATTCAGATTGAGCCGACATGGGGAGAACGATTATTCAAATTTTTAGTAAACCCTATCGTAGCAGGATTATTGCTTTTGCTGGGAATAGGGGGTTTATATATGGAAATGAAAACTCCGGGATTTGGACTACCTGGCACCATTGGTCTTATATGTTTGGTTTTATTTTTTGGAGCACATCTTGTTATCGGTCTTGCTAACTGGGCTGACCTTTTATTACTTATTACAGGTCTAATTCTTTTAGGTATAGAAATTTTCATAATCCCTGGCTTCGGGTTTACCGGAATAGCCGGTTTAATCTGCATTATCTTTGGGATATATCTTTCCCTAACCCGAGTAGCCGTACCGGAATATCCATGGGACTTCGCTCGTCTCAATCAAGCAGGACAAACCCTTACCATTACTCTTATTTCCTTTCTCATATTAGCCTGGTTACTATGGAAATACCTTCCGAATTCCCAGTATTTTCAAAGACTCATGTTATCACATGCAGAAAACACAGAAACGGGATATGTTGTTCAAAGCACTAACGACATGCAAAAATGGATTAATTCCGTAGGGATAACAGAAACTGTCTTGCGTCCCGCAGGAAAAGGGAGGTTTAAAGGAATTTCGTTGGATGTGGTATCCGTAGGTGATTATATTGAAGCAGGGACTAAAGTTCGTATTATCGAGGTTCAGGGAAATAGATATGTCGTTATACCCGAAAAAGAAGATAAGGAAGTAAAATCATGAATGAATTAAAAATTATCGTGCCGATGTTGAAACAATTGCTAAAAGAAATGGAGATAGTATCTTCACAGGGCTCGGGATATTATACCTGTGTTCCTTTCCTGAGAAGATATAACAAATTATTACAGGAGGCACAACGAATTTTTTCACAATCAAATACAGTATCCGTAATCAACACTTTCGAGGTGCTACCTGAAACAGACCCTAAAGACCCCAGCGAAAAAAGCAAAGTTCTGTTAAGTATACGGGTTGAAACATCGCAGTTAATAACCTTACTCGAAACTGTTATCCAGCAGGAGGAAAACAAAAAATGATATGGTGGGTTCTCTTATTATTTCTAAGTGGTGTCATTTTAATTCTGGCAGAGTTTATTGTTCCCGGTGGAATTTGTGGAACATTCGGATTTTTTATGTTATTGGCAAGCACAGCCCTCGGAGGATATTATTACCCGGATTATTTGATATACATCATTATTTTTGAATTTTTAGGTTTTGTCGGCTCTATTGGTGCAGGATTCTATTTAATAACAAAAACTTCAGCAGGGCAAAAATTAGTAATGTCCGAAAGCCAAACTGTGGATAAAGGTTATGTGAGTATTCAATTTGACCCTTCGCTGGTTGGAAAAACAGGAAAGGTAATTTCACCTTTAAGACCTGCAGGCATTATAGAGGTAGAAGGGAAAAGAGTAGATGCCGTATCTTCAGGTATGTTTATTGAGTTAGGAACTATTGTTAAAATCATTGATATACAAGGTCCGCGTATCGTCGTTGAAGAATATAAAGATACTGAAAATCTATAACAATAATGTATAATAAAATGAACAAATAACAAAAACAACTTAATAAAAAAGGAAGCTAACTATGTTTAATCCGATAATTGCTGTGTTTTTACTTATTGTAGTGGTAATTGCCCTTATTTTTGTGGCAGTAGTGGTATCTTTCTTCCGCTTATGGATACGAGCCGCATTATCAAAAGCACATGTGTCCATCTGGAGTTTAATTGGTATGACTTTACGAAAGGTCAATCCACAGGTTATTGTGGATAGCCGCATCATGGCTGTAAAAGCTGGGCTAAATATAACCACAGATGAACTCGAAACGCATTATCTTGCTGGCGGAAATGTTCTCCGTGTCGTTCAGGCTCTTATTGCGGCCAATAAAGCCAATATACCATTAACTTTCCAGAAAGCAACCGCTATAGACCTTGCAGGTCGCGATGTTCTGGAAGCCGTAAAGACTTCCGTCCGCCCCAAAGTAATTGATTGTCCTGACCCCACAAAAGGACCTCCTACCGTTGCCGCCGTGGCTATGGACGGAATTCAATTAAAAGCCAAAGCCCGTGTTACTGTTCGTACCAATATTGAAAGATTGGTCGGCGGTGCTTCCGAAGAAACCATTATCGCTCGTGTCGGTGAAGGTATTGTTACGACCATTGGTTCCGCACCTACTCATAAAAAAGTACTTGAAAATCCCGATTCTATATCAAAAACAGTCCTTGCTCGTGGATTAGATGCAGGAACTGCATTTGAAATTCTATCCATTGATATTGCAGATGTAGATGTAGGTGAGAATATTGGAGCACAACTTCAAATCGCACAAGCAGAAGCGGATAAACAAATTGCTCAGGCACGAGCCGAAGAAAGAAGGGCTATGGCTTTAGCACGCGAAGCGGAAATGCAAGCTTTAGTTGTAGAGATGCGTTCAAAAGTTGTCGAAGCAGAAGCAGAAATTCCCAAAGCCATTGCAGAAGCATTTCGAAGTGGAAATCTCGGTATTATGGACTATTATCGTATGAAAAACATTCTCGCCGATACCGATATGAGAGATGCTATTTCCAAATTAGCCCCTTCTCAATCACCGACGCAACCCAAAGGTCCTGAAAAACCTGCTCCTCAATCCTGAGAATGCTATAGAAATAAAAAAGGTAATTAGATATGAAATTTGATGACCTATTTGGTTTAATACTTTTCTTAGGGATAATTATCATTTCCACCATATTCCGTATGTTCAAGGAAATGAAGCAAAAGGAAGCAGAGGGTCTGCCCAAATCCTCTCCATTACCTACGGAAAGGAAATTTAAAGAACCTGAAAGGAACCTCCCGAAACGGAAAATAGTAATCCGTAAAGTAACCGAACCCACTTTCCCTGCACCTCCCGTTTTCATCCCTTCTCCTGAGCCCGTTGAATCAAAAGAAGATATGTTTGAAGAAATGGAAGAAGGGGGAAAATCGGTCTTAACCCAATTGGATAAAAAGGACTATCAAGAACCTCTGCGTAGAGAGAACCCTCCTGTTATTATCCCCAAAAAAGAAACAGCAAAAATCAGTATTGCTCCAAAGTTACAGACACAAGAAGAACCATCTTCTATACCAAGGATACAGAAAGTAGCATTTTCTGCTCCTATGACACGGGTATCTACTATTTCACAACAATATGCCACAATTTCCTTAAAAGGGAACATAGAAAATATTCCAAAACTACAATGGGCTTTTATCATGATGGAAGTTTTAAATCCGCCCAAAGCACTACGAGATGAATAGGGTTATTTAGATTGTCTTAAAGACATTGCGTCTTGTTTCGATTCCATTCGCATCAATGTTATGAGATTGGGTTTTCCATCAAGTATTGTAATGCGGAAAGGTCCTGCCATAAGCACTTCTCCCTTCTGGGGTATTCTCTGAGCGGTTTTTATTAACCATCCCCCGATTGTTTCTACTTCCTCATCAACTAAATCTATACCTGTCATTTCCCGAAATTCTTCAAGGGAGGTCCGAGCCCGAACTATATAATCACCAGGACCCATTTGTCGGACAGGCAGTTCCTCCTGGTCATGTTCATCGCGAATTTCTCCAAAAATTTCTTCCAAAATATCTTCGAGTGTAATCAGCCCTGCAGTTCCACCATATTCATCTACTACTATCGCCATGGTCTGATGTTGTTGCCTCATCTGCTTAAGAATTTCATCCAGCGGTGTAGCATCAGTAATAAACAAAACCGGACGAAGAAAACGCCTTATATCTTGATTTTCCCTATCTCTATCTTTAATCAAGTCAAATGCTTTTATAATTCCTATAATATGGTCTATGTTTTCTTCATAAACCGGTATACGCGTATAACGAGTTTCACGAAATACTTTTATTACCTCATCACGACTGGCATCGTTTGCTACGGCACAAATATCAATACGGGGAACCATAATTTCCTTGGCTACTTTCTGTTGCAAATCGAAAACGGAATGAATTAGGTCCCGTTCTTCTTCATGAATACCTCCATGTTCTGTCCCTTGTTCTACCAGTCTCTTCATATCTTCAGGAGAACGCATGAGCGATTTGAGCGAAACAAACCAATGATTGGAACCCAAAGTTTTTGAATAAAACCACACAATCGGGATAGAAAGAGGTTTGAACAGAAAATCAAAAACTACAATCACAGGAACAAAGAAATGACATAAGGCATTGGAATGAACACGGAAAATGGTCTTCGGCAATATTTCTCCAAAATATAAAATTACACCTGTCGCAATTAACAAAGATAGAAAGGGTTCCCCTATTAATTCTGTTAGGGCAATGGATGCGATAACAATCGAAAAATTAGTTCCTAATAACAACACAATAAGTAATTGGTCAGGACTATGTAGATACTGAAGTAATATATAAGCTCTTCGCGAATTACCTTTTTCAGACAGATTTTTAACGCGTATAGGATTTAACGAAATAAATCCCGTTTCATATCCCGCAAAAAAGGCGGCAAAAAGAACTCCACCTATAAATAGGATAAATAATTCTAAGGGTGATGGACTCATTTCCCTTCTCCTCCTCCATTTTCTTCTTCAACAGAAGTTTCTTGGGGTTTCTCCATTTTTAATCTTACCCGAGCGATTCGTTTTCCATCCATTTTTTCTACTGTAAATTGTAAAGAACCTACAAGAAGTATATCTCCCTGTTTCATCAGATTCTCATTTTGTTTCAACAAATATCCAGCAATAGTCGTGTGTTCCGGGTCATCCAGAGAAACATGTATTAATTCCTCCAAATCAGATATAGGCATTTTCCCATCTAACAGGTATTCATCTTCACTAATTTTCGTGTATAAAATCTCTTCCTCACTTTCATCATCCGATATTTCTCCAACAACAGCACTCAAAGCATCATGCAAGGTAACCAGACCTGCTGTTCCACCGTATTCATCTACCACAATAGCAAGGTGTGTATTCAATTTTTGTGCTGTCTTGATAGATTCAGAAATAGCCATCGTATCCGGAATGAAATGGGCTTTTCTTCCTATCGGTTTGATAGGTTGTTTCCACAATTTTCTCTCTACATAATCCAACAAATCTTTTGCATACAGAATACCTACGATATGGTCCAGATTTTCGTGATAGATAGGCATTCGAGAATATTCATGCTCACAAAAGATTTCCCATGCCTCTTCAACAGTTGCATCATCCGGAATAGCTATAATTTCTATTCTTGGTACAAGTATCCTTTTTACCGGCTCATCACGAAACTCCAATATTCCCCGTATCATCTTTCGTTCATCTTCTGCAATAACATCCGATAACCCTTCCTCTTGAACCAGAATCTTTAACTCGTCGTCCGTAACCCATGGAGATGGAGGAATAGAACTAAATCGGGTAATACGGAAAGTAAAACCAATAGATGAAAGCAGTAATTGACGAATGGGCGTAAACAATGTATGAATGATATACACAAGAATAACCACAGAACGGGCATAACTTTCCACATACCGCGAGGCCAACAATTTAGGGGTTACCTCTCCTCCAAAAATAAGTATAAAAGTAGAAGCAAGACAAGCCAGCGTATAGGAAATCAACGGTGAGGCTATTGAAGTAGGCAACAACTGGGTAATGATATATTCCTCTAAACGACTCCCAAAAGCAATACTTAACCCAATATTCACAATGGCATTTCCCATCAGAATCGAGGTAAGCAAATCCGAAGGGGATTCCATTAATCGAGCAATTAATTTATCACGAAAATAGGAGCTCTTCTGCATAGATTTTAATTGCGTTCCTCGAATAGCAAAGAAAGCCATCTCCGTAGCAGAAAAGAACGCAGAAGCACAAAGCAGACATAAAGCAAGTATCAAGATGTGTAATGGGAAATAGTCTGCTAATTTTTCTTGTAAATTAACTTGAACGGCATAACTTACATTTTGATACAGGAATAAGAAAAACAATGTAAGACTAAATAGGAGTAGATATAATAAATATTTAAATCTACAGATACCCTCTATACGAAATACTTTGTTCGTCTTCTTTTTTTTGTAGTTTTTTCTGTCTATATCCATTTCAGTTTATTATATCGTTTATCTTCCTTTTTTTTCTATTTTTTGGGGATATTTAATCCATGCAGATTTTATATCAATATCCAGATACTTTGCCTGTTTTTCCATCATCTCTTTCCGTTGTGGAACGGTATCATGGACATAACCCAATAGGTGCAAAAAAGCATGACAAAATAGCAAATATATTTCCTGCTTTGCTTTTTCAGGATTATCTAAATATTTATTAAAAACAGTTTCGAGAGAGATAACAATTTCACCGAGAAATTGAACCTCTCCAGAAGGAAAATTTTTAGGTACAGAGAAGGAAAGGACATCTGTAGGTTTATTCTTTTTGCGATATATTCTATTAAGGTTTTTAATAAATTCATCATCACAAAACACAAGGCTCAATTCATAATCCTTTTTCTCAAAGCCTTCTCCATCCAAAATTTTCTCTGCAATCTTTTTCAATCGTATCGGACTATAGACTTTCTTATACAAAGACAGGTTTACTGTTTTAATATGAATCATTCTCTTATTCCCCCAATATTTTCGGATTATCGGATAGGACTTCCGATTCTTCCCGCAATTTATTCTGTTGAATCATGGTAGAGACATGTTCTTCTTCAATTTGAGTACTGGGGTAGGAAGGACGAAGATGTAGTAAGGAAGACAATAGGCGTGAGACTTCTTCGATTATTATATTCAACTGACGAAGTGTTAAATCGCACTCATCAAACTGCCCGTCATTGGCTCGTTCTGTTACAATACGGTCTACCATCTGGCGAATTCGTTCCGGATTGGGATTTTTAAGGGAACGGACAGCCGACTCGGAAGCATCACAAATCATGATAATTGCATATTCCGGCTTTTGAGGTTTAGGACCGGGATAACGGTAATCCTGTTCGTTTACATCACCGAACTTTTGTTGTTCTAAAGCCAGTTGATAAAAGTAACACATACGAAAAGTCCCATGATGCTGTGCTATGGCTTCTATAATCGGTTTCGGTAGACGATATTCCTGAGCCAACTTGATGCCTTCGGTCACATGCGAAAGGATAATACGGACGCTATTCCTTGGCGAAATAGTGTCATGAATATTATTTCCATTCTGATTCTCGTAAAAATATTCCGAACGATTCATTTTTCCAATATCATGATAGTAAGCACAAACACGAGCAAGTAAGCCATTGGCTTCTATGGCATCTGCCGCAGATTCTGCTAATTGCCCCAGTATAAGACTATGGGAATAGGTTGCCGGTGCTTGAACTGCCAGCTTTTTAAGAATGGCATTATTCAGGTCGGAATATTCCAACAACTGGAAGTCGGTTACAATACCGAACAACCGTTCTAAAAATGGAAGTATTCCCGGAACAAATAAAATACATAAACTTCCATTGATTCCCAGAAGGAACAACCTTCGAACGGTAGTCTCACTGATTAATGTATCCGTAGTTAATGTAATTGCCAGAAGGGCAAGAAAACCTACAATAATCCCATTTAACGATGCAGATGTTATATCCCTCCTTTTACGGACACGATAAATGGAGAAAATAGCCCCCATCGTCATGGCAAGGTCAAAAACAAGCAATCTCCAATCATAACGAAACAGAACCGACAACAATATACATGTAATAAAAGAAAGGAAAGCCGATAATCGCATTTGCACCAATATAGCGAATAATACGCCAACAATAGTTACCGGAACAGCAAACCCTGTGGTATCAAAATACTGCATTCCCCGACCTAAAATAAGAATTCCTACCACAAGAAGTAATGCAAGATACCATATCGTTTCAATAGAGGGTTCGCCTTTGTGCTCCCATAGGCAAATAGCACGATAAAGACTTACAAAAGCCAGTGAAGCCAGTATCAAATGAGCCACAAAAGAAAAAATCCAGTGCGGTGTTTTACCCTGACTTTGCTCTAACAGTTTTAAGTATGTTTTTGCGTCAGAACGGGATTCCAAGGTCCATCGCTTCCCTCGCTCTTGAATAATTTCTCCTGCAGCAATTTCTTTCATAATAGGATTGATGGACTCGGCAGTCCGTTCTCGAGCAATTTCTGTTGTTACCGGGTCATATTGCAATGTTTCTATAACAAGGTCGCTAACTGTGTATAAAATGGCTTCATATATCTTGACCCAATCAAATGATGTCATATCTTGTTTGGTTATTTTACGAACCTCTTCTTGGATACGAGGTTTTAACTTTTCTTCTATGGCTTGTTTAACATCCGGTATCGTTCGCAATTCAACCTCTTCACTGGTCTTCTGGTCAGAATTGAGATTCTCTCTAACCACAATTACCTTCAACCCTGCCGCTTGTTGCTCTTTATTTGAGATTACCCCTTCCTTTAGCACATAACTAAGACTATCTTCTGCAATTTTTTGCATAGCATTGAATAACTGAAATGAAGGACTTGCCGTTGCAGGTATTCCATCACTTGGGATAATAGGATTTAGTCCACTGGTTAGGGCACTTGTTCTATTTCGAATTTCTGTTTCAATATCGGCAAGAACCCACGCCACCAATTTTTCGCTTTCAATATCTTGACTCCATTGAAAAGAGGGATAAAATTTATCAAATTCGTTCTGGGCATAGGAAAAGACCTGTGACACATCGAACAGGTCTGGACTTTTCTTTTGTTGAAAATAATTATCTAATATTCGTGTCCGTATTTCCTGAATCTGTGAGATTCTATGTCGAAGGCTTTGAATCTGTTCCTGCACTTTCTCCTGTGCAACACGATAATGAGGCGGGACTTTCGTCCGTGCTTGATTCTTGGCTTCTCGTGTCGCTTTAACATCTTCTGTCTGGAAACTAAAATCTGCCCGAAGTTCCTGCTGGGCTACAATTTCACGGTCTACCTCTTCCGGTGTCAAAGTCTCACGATTTATATTAGTAGTAATAAGAAAAGCAGAGATAACAATGGCACCTATTCCTGTCAAAAGGATACGGATATTGAGGATTCGTTGCCTTTGAAATCCTTGCATTTCGGAAATTATTTTCGATGACGGGAACCCAATTTTTCGCTGGGTTCCGGTATTTTCGCTCATGGCTTATGCTCACTCCGTCTTTCATCCGACTGGGGAGATACGGCATCGGAATTGTCTAATCTACGATGAGACTCGTATGCGTCAATAATTCTCTGTACTAAGGGATGGCGAACTACATCGCGTTTGGTTAAGTGGACAATACCTATTCCGGGAATCCCTTCAAGAATTCGA
>Ga0116168_1000928_pt1 | contig 24948 bp, 18 predicted proteins | sample AD_UKC129_MetaG_FD_89795 | JGI IMG/M metagenome (GOLD analysis project Ga0116168, IMG submission 89795) | Active sludge microbial communities of municipal wastewater-treating anaerobic digesters from Canada - AD_UKC129_MetaG | ecosystem: Engineered > Bioreactor > Anaerobic > Digestate | place...
CGCGGAGGGGGAACCTCTCCGATCATCAATCCGCTCAGCAGTGTTACGGCGATCACTCTTGGCCTGCCGGCCAAGATGATCGGTCGCAACCCTTGTGTGCGGGCATTCAGTAACTTGACGGCCGCCACATCGAAACCGGCCCCTGTCAGGAGCAAGACGGCAAGCTGTGCTAAATAGGCAAATCGATAGGGGCTTCGTACTTGAGCAATTCCCGGCACGAAAATGGCCAGTGCGTCCCACGGTCGGAACTCACCGAGGGCCAGGTTTCGCCCCAAAGAGGCAACCACGGCCAAGAACGCCGTCACGACCAAGAACATGATCCCGCGCCGCGCGATCCTCTGCTTTCTGTGATATGTCAAAATCACCACCGCGCCCACCACCGCCAGTACCAGCCGCAGCCACCCAGGGTGCAAGGGACGATCCACGCCGAATGATAGGTCAACGACCCCACCGTAGGCCTCCGGAGGTACCGCCAACCACTGTTCCGGCCGGGCAGAAAGGGCCTGAACCACCTTTGGGGAGCGGGTAAACTCGTGTTGGCGAAGGATGCGGTACATCGGCCAATACACCGCACTCACTATCACGCCCGCCAGCATTAGCCCGATGACCCATCGCCAAACCACCCGGACGGATCGCTGCAGTGCGGTCTTCAGCCCATGATCTGTGGTAGGTAACAGGACCACCAAGAATGCCGGAACCAGAAGAAGCAGTGAGAACACCCCATAATGGACACAGGCCATGAACGTGAGCACGATCCCCGCCGCGAATTCCACGATTGTATGCCACCTCGCCTCACTACTCAGGAGCCGGATAGCCCCTGTCCACATGAGAAGTACCGGCCATAAGGGAACAAATTGAAGCATTTCGGGCTGTCGATGAACCAGGGGCAACCACACTACCAACGCCCCGCCTAGACCGGCTCCCCACCAACCACATCCCAGTCGCCGCAGCAGCCGAGCGGCCAATAAACCGTTCAGCCACAAAGAAAGGAGAAAGTACGCATGGTAGGCCATCATGGGGCCTGCCGCCCAAACCACGGGTGCCACGATTAAGCTGAGTGGCTGGGGCTCGGAAAAAGCGAATGTCCCATGTTCCGGCCAAAAAATCGGGGCGTCCCAGTAACCGACCAAGCCCGCCTTAAGCCGGTCGGCATTCCACCAAATCGACCAGGCATTAAACAGGGCCACCACACCGAGGGTCGGTTTACCGCAGGGCAGACTTGCCGTCGCATACCTGAGCGCAGGCCCATAGGCGAGAAGGCTCAACACTAAATAAATGGCCAACCAAAAAGCGAATGGATGCCAAACCTTAGCTACATTGCCGAGAGTCTGCCCAATACTTGGCGATCGAAGCGTTGACCCTGCCGTCTTTGCGAGCGCGCGCACACTGAATACTCCGAGCAGCTCAACCGCTTCCTGCATCCTTTGCCGCAAGAAGAAAGCGACAAACGACTATGCCAAGCCTTTACCGGACCTGATGATGCGGGGACCTCAGCCTCCTTTGCTCAGCTTGATTTCGACATTATCGAGCCCCGTTGCGGGGACAGTGATCTGAATTCCCGATGTCTTGGGATTACTGTACTTTTCGGGCAACACGTTTTTGCTTGCCCCTGGTTCTGGACTGGCTCCGCCACCTCCCGCCGCCTGCGCGTGCTCCACGTCTTCTTGGACTACGAACTGGGGCTTTCCCGTGTCCACAACCAGTTTCGTGACTTGAACGAGATAATCTCCTGGGACCGCCCCCATCACGTCATCCGAGCTTTTCAACCGAAACCGCCCCGAACTATCAGTCATCGCGTAGGCACCATAGCCCGGTGATTGCGTAGGGACGAAAACGACCATAGCACCATCAACGGGCTGCCCATCTAAAAGTACAATGCCTGAAACCGGGACGGTTTTGGGAATATTGCCGCGGGATCGCTTTTGACATCCTACCGTTATTGACAGCACGACCACGACACTGACAACAATTGCCGCTGGCCAGATCTTTTGACTCATGGTGTTTTGTCTCCCCAAAGCATACCGACAGCTTTTCAATGACCGATCGTCCAAAGGGATCTGGACCCGTTTGATCACGAAGGCTTAGAAGCCGGTGATCGTTTCGCTACCGGCCTTTGTTCCCAGCGCTCCCCAGACTCCAAACGGGCTAATCCCGCCAGCCGTTGGGCTTGGGGCAACGACACCAAGATTGCCACAATCAATTGTGTCGCTGATAAACCGCACACTTCCATCTGCCATGGCGACGTTCACGCCTCCTGGGTGTTCACTCGTGGCGGTCCATATGCCGGGGGCAAAGTGTCCAGACACAGCCGTCCAACCACCACCCCGCAACATGCACACGGCAGAGTTTGGCGGCAAAATCGTGCTAATAGCCGCAAAGAAGGCCAACCCATCGCCCCAACGGTAACCCGGAGATGTGTCACCCGTAAAAATCGGTGCACCGCTTATGTATCGCTGCCCCGACCACCAGGCGCGGCAGGCCAGGGGAATATAACTGGCCGGATCACCGCTTTGATCATCAATCACCGAACCTTTATCATTATCCTGCCTGGGTCGGGATCGCTCTGCCAGAGCAATGGTATTGCTTGTTCCGTCGGCTACATTGGCAAGCGAGTTATAATCCTGACGCCCAAACATCCCTCGATTCTTTATGGGAGTGTTCATGAGGGCGACTGATTGGGCTGCATCCGAACGTTCCGTGGGCGAGTGTACCGAAGTTTCATAATTATCACCCGAGCAGAATGCATAGCTGGTTGATCCCCGCTTGTCGCCACGTGGAGGTATGTCGCCACTGTCGCTGGGACAATTCAACACAGGGATGATCTGGGTTTGCCACGCCCCATTGGTCCACGGATTATTGTTCGCTTGCATGGCCATGTCATAAACAGACTTTTGTTCATAAAATGGCGCCAATTGAACCCAGCCGCTGATCCTCAACCTTTGCTCTAATGCTTGGATATGTCCTCTCCCTGATTGTCGGGCGGGCAAACGCTGATAGGTATCGACATACGTGTGCACTGCTAACATCAATTGTTTGAGGTTGTTCGTGCACTGTGATCGCCTTGCGGCCTCCCGTGCAGCCTGGACAGCCGGCAGCAATAGAGCAATCAGAATCCCAATAATGGCAATCACAACTAGCAACTCGACCAGAGTAAACGCCTTTCGGAACATCATAACGCACCTCCCAATACTAGATTGTCACGACTATTACGTCTCACGCTTTACCCATCGCTTCATGGGATAACTCATCGAGACTCTAGCTTGAAGTCAATCACCTGATGTCCGCGTTTCACCTCCTGTTCCAAGATGGTATCTTTGTTGTAACGGGGCGGAACCCGCTCCGGTACGTGACCAACGAGCTTGCCAGTGTCATCCTTCTCACCGGCTTCAAACGTCGAAATACTGACCTTATGCTTACCCACCACTGCACCTTTCACGCCTCCCGCAAACTCAAGTTCGTAATGTCCACTCCCATCCGTAACCGCCATAGATGCGCGTCCTCCATCCACAGGCGTGAAGATAATCCTCGCCCCACCCAAAGGAACGCCATCGAGGGTTACCGTGCCTTCAACCCGCCCCAACGCTGGTCCTCGCGACCCACAACCCGCCACGAGGACGCACGTCAATGTTACCCCGAACCATAAAGCACGCCTTGCTAGCATCTTCTTCCCTCTTCCTTAGCAAACTCCGTGGACTGCAATCGATACCGTAGAAGCTTTGGATGCCAGCAAATCAGGGCAATTGCACTGCCTGGCCATCGGCAATGGCGATCAATCGCTCGTACGTGCTATCTACTGCGTTTGTGGCGGGGTTATGGTCGATTGTCTCGGAGATAAACCGCACTGATCCGTCGACCATCGCAAAGTTCGCCCCGCCCGCGTGCATACTGCTGAATCCCCGATCGCAAGCTTGGTCGAAAGTGCAGTTTAGCGGCCATCGGCCACATGCCATTGCATAGACTTGCCCCTGAAGCGAGTGATTTCCGGTGTCCCCATTGGCCATGATTGGCACGGCTGCTCTCAACTCTCTTACGCCAATTCGCCAGGCTCGTTCTCCAATAGCGAATGTGTTGCTGGAACCGTCCGAAATGTCCCCCAAGGGTGTGCAACGAGGTGGGCGGTCACCCGTCTGGCCGTAGCCCATAAACCCGTTGAACTGGTCGGTTCCGGTGTACTCGCGGTTGAGATCGTAACTGTTATTGGAGCCGACGTAGTTGGCAAGAAATACGTCAGCACACCCGGTCGTGCAGTCAACGTTTCCATAGAAACCAATTCGCGGTACCTTACGGGCGGTATTCGTTTCCGGCCGTGTTTGAAGGACCACGAAAAACGGGAAGAGGGCGCCGAACAATGTTGTAAACCGCGTCCGGTTGGATTGCCGCATCAGCCGGAATCATGGTGGGATTCAGTTGCTGATAAAGCGATGTCTGTTCAAGATAAGGTAATATGAAAGCCCCCCAAGACCAAGTCCCACATTGTCCCTCTGGACAATTGTTAGCCGCGAACCAATTGCCCATTTTCACCAACCCGGGCCCGAACCTTTTATGAATGTCATGATAGTTATGAAAAGCTAGCATGATCTGTTTGAGATTGTTTGTGCATTGACTCCTCCGCGCTGCCTCTCTCGCTGCTTGCACCGCAGGAAGAAGTAGGGCGATCAGGATGCCAATGATGGCGATGACGACAAGGAGTTCGACCAACGTGAACCCGCGAGTGAGACGGCCTAATATTGACCTCATTTGACACCTCCTAACCCAAGACGAGAGCCCTGCATAGTCAACCACCAACCGCTCAATTGACAGCAGTAGTATAAGTTCATTCGTGCGACGTGTCAACAATTTGGCGTAGGCTTGGTTTCTAACGTATTTTGATATTTTTGTGCCGCAGGAATTAAGTTGTGCTTCATCGGAGTTGCAATAGTTTGCGCGATCGGTCGTCTTAAACGTGCTCTTTTTGCGTCTTTCTAAGAAGCGGGGGGTACCGTGGGCACCGCGTGGATTGGCGCAAATCCCCCGCGCACACCGCCGCGCGGGAGATGCCCAGCGCGTCTGTCAAACTGTTGGCAAAATCCTGCCACTTATCGTAGAAGATAGGAAAAGGCACAAAGAAAAGAATTTATAACATTTTTCGAAAAGCACTTGGCGGGTGCCGAGCACATCACCCATTCGATCCGTCTGCGGAGGGTGTCCACTTGAGGATGGGCTTGCGGGCGGCTTGGACCTCGTCGGGCCTGGAAATGGCCGTGGTATGCGGGGCCTCGCGAACCAGCTCCGGCGGTTCCTGCATGATTAATCGCAGGGCTTCGACCAAGGCATCCAGCGTGGCCTTGCTTTCCGTCTCGGTGGGTTCAATCATCAGGGCCTCCTTGACGATCAGGGGGAAATAAACCGTCGGGGCGTGGAAACCATAATCCAACAGCCGCTTAGCAATGTCCATGGCCGAGACACCGCGGCTAGTCTTTATCTTCAGCGCCGAGGCCACAAACTCATGCAGGCAACGGGACCCATGTGGCACCGGGATGATATTGCGAAGTTGGCTCAGCAAATAATTGGCGTTGAGAACAGCCCGCTGACTGACCCGGTGAAGCCCTTCCGCTCCTTGTGTGCGAATGTAGGCATACGTCCTGAGGAGAACGCCGATGTTGCCGTAGAAACTCCGCACCTTGCCGATCGAAAGCGGACGGTCCTCATCAAGGGCGAATTGGCCGGGGGCCTTCTCCACGATCACCGGCACAGGGAGAAAATCGGCCAGGTCTTTCTTGACGGCGACCGGGCCTGCCCCGGGACCGCCTCCCCCATGTGGTCCACTGAATGTCTTGTGGGGGTTGAAATGCATCATATCGGCGCCACAATCGCCGGGTCGGACAATTCCCATCATTGCATTCATATTGGCCCCGTCCATATATACCAGGCCACCCACTCCGTGGACCATCTCGGCAATGCCTCGAATTTGTGTCTCAAACAACCCCAGTGTGTTGGGATTGGTGATCATAAAGACGGCCGTTTGATGGTTGAGCTTGCTCTGTAGATCGTCCAGATCGACCAACCCATGGGCATTGCTTTTGACCTCCACGGTGCGAAATCCGGCCATCGCCGCACTGGCGGGATTGGTACCGTGGGCCACATCAGGGATCAGGACTGTATTGCGGTGTTCGCCACGGTGCCGGAAATAGGCCGCCGCGATCAACAGGGCGGTAAGTTCCCCATGGGCCCCCGCTGCCGGTTGAAGCGTTACCGCGTCCATCCCGGCAATTTCGGCAAGCATTTCCTGAAGACTGTACAGGACCTTCAAGAGGCCCTGGATAGTTTCGACCGGCTGATAAGGATGAATATTCTGAAAACCCGGCAACTGGGCTAGTCGGTCGTTGCGCTTGGGGTTGTACTTCATAGTACAGGAGCCCAGCGGATAACAATGCGTATCGACCGACATGTTCTGCTGGGAAAGATTGATGAAATGCCGAATGAGCACAGGTTCGCTGACTTCGGGCAGGGGGGGCAACTCGGTAGCCAACTCCTCGGCCGGGAGGAATGATCGGATATCATCCTCGGTGAAATTAACTGCGGGGATGTACTCTTCGCCCGTTCCGGGCTGAGAAAGCTCGAAGATCAGTTGCGTCGCTTGTCGGTTTCGCATGATTGACCTGCACAACTATACAATGGATGACAACATCGCCTCGCTTTCGGTGTCAGCCTCTCCTCCGCAGATTACTCAGAGTTTCGACCAGGTGATCCATTCCCTGTTCGGTGCGTTTTTCGGTGACGGCGATGAGCAAGGCGTCTGCATATTGAGGATACCACCGTCCCAGGGGCAGACCGGCAAAGAATCCTTCATGTTGCGCCCCCTCAAGAAGTTCAACAACCTCGTCGGCGGAATTGGCCTGCAGGGCGAACTCCTTGAAAAAGGGTGCCGAAAACAACGGCTTGAGCCCCGTCTTCTCGATTAATTGGCGATACAATCGATGGGCCTTTTGCAAACAGGCCTCGGCCACACGCCGAAGACCGCCAGGCCCCATGGCCGCCAAATACACGGTTGCCCGCAGGGCCATCAGCCCTTGATTGGTGCAGATGTTACTTGTCGCCTTTTCTCGGCGGATATGCTGTTCGCGAGTTTGTAGAGTGAGGACCCAACAGCGATTGCCGCGGCGATCAACCGTTTGGCCGACAAGCCGTCCGGGCAGGCGGCGGAGAAATGTTTCGCGACATGCGAGAATTCCTAGATAGGGTCCTCCCCATGCCATGGGCAAACCGAGTGGCTGTCCTTCGGCCACCACAATGTCGGCCCCGTAGTCGCCTGGTCGGCGAAGCATGCCCAAGCTGATCGGATCAACCACAGCGATCAGGATGGCCCCCGCTTGATGCGTGATCTCGGAAATGCGACCTGCCGATTCCACGCAGCCAAAGAAGTTCGGCTGCTGCAGGATAACGCATGCCACCGAGCCCGCGTCCAACGCCTGGGAAAGGGCTTCCGGTTCCACGATTCCCTTTGGCGTCGGCACGAGGACGATCTCGGCCGACGTGTAACGCAGGTACGTCGCAAGGACTGTGCGGTACTCGGGATGGACATTTTCGGGGACAATCACCCGCCGTCGTCCAGGCTGGCTCCCAAGGGCCATAAGCACGGCTTCAGCCAAGGCGCTGGCCCCGTCATAGAGGCTGGCATTGGAAACGTCCATCCCCGTCAACTGAGTGATCAGTGTTTGGTATTCGAAAAAGACCTGTAGGTTGCCTTGACTGACCTCCGGCTGATAAGGGGTATAAGACGTGTAGAATTCGCTCCGCGAGGCCACAAAATCGACCACGGCCGGGATAAAGTGGTCATAAGCTCCACCTCCCAGAAAACACGTGAATTGATGCGTCCCTTGATTCTGGGAGGCAACTTCCTCCAAGTGTTGCGTCAATTCCAGCTCGGTGAGCGCCGGGGGAAGCTGCAGCGGGCGATTGAGTCGCACATCGGACGGGATAGAGGCGAAGAGGCTGTCGATATCGGGCACGCCAATTGCCGCAAGCATTGCCCGAACTTCTTCCTCGGTCTGCGGTAAATACGCCATGTCTCATTAACCCTAAAAAGACGTCAGCGACGGCCATCGCCATCTGCCGCGAGATAACGATCGGCCAACAACCGAACATCATTTGTCAAAGAATCATACTCACCGACCACCTTGGTCGGCGAGCCATGCGTAATGCCCACCTTTGTATTCCCCATCGTGCCCCGAAAAAATCAAAGCCTTAGAAAACCCTGGCAAGTCCGGCAAGATGTTCTGCCCGTACGTGACCACGCTCAGTGTTCTTCGGCCTCGGCCGCACATTGGGCCTGATAACTGGCCCGGTCGAGAAGGCCTGATAGGCTTGTCGGATCGGTGACCTCGAGTTTGGCCAGCCAACCTCGTCCGAAGGGATCTGCCGTAAGGTCCTCGAGGTGCTCCGCAACGTGGGAATTGGCATCAACGACCCGCCCGGTCACAGGGCTGTAAATATCGCTGACGGCCTTGACCGATTCGACCTGACCGAGTGGCTCCCCCGCCTTAACCTCCTTGCCCACCGGAGGTAGCTCGATGAAGACGAGGTCCGCCAAAGATTGCACGGCGAAATCGGTGATCCCCACCACCGCGAGCGTCTTGCCATCGGATGTTTTCTCAATGGCGACCCATTCGTGTGTCTTGGTGTACTTCAATTCGTCCGGATTCACGCGAAACCCCCACTCGATTGGAAAATCTTGCCCTGGTGAAGATAGCCTCCGAGTGCCGCTCGCAATTGGCGACTTGAGAACACCATGCAAGCCCGGCAAATCGGAATAATGCATTTTATAACACAGATGATTGTCACAGTAGTTCCCCCGGATTGTCACGGGACATTCTTGCCGGATGGTGGCTTTTTCCTAACGATTTGATTAGATTGCATAACTCTTGGCGATTCGTAGAACGTGGTTCATCGTGAGGAGACTTAAGGATGCGGAGCCGAGCTTATGCATGTGGTTTGTGGCTTTCTGTCGCGCTTGGGCTTATCGCCCTGCAAAAACAGGTCGTTGCCCAATTTGAATCCATGCCCTTAGCGGGCGCATGGCGCTTTCAGATTGACCGGGATAACGTCGGTATTGAGCAAAAGTGGTGGACCAATCGCCTACTAGATGAGATTCAGCTCCCAGGGCTTTTACAAGCTCAGGGCTACGGCGATCCGCCGGGTCCACAAAGTCAGTGGCTGGCGGGAATCGGTTTGAAGCGGGCCGACGATCCCCTCTTTGCCCCATACTTCAAAGGGAAAGAATTTCTCTCGCCCTTCTTTTTGACACCACCGCGCCATTATGTGGGCGCGGCATGGTACCAGCGCGACGTGGTAATTCCCGAAACCTGGAAAGATTGCCACATTACCCTCACGCTGGAGCGCGTCCACTGGGAAAGCCGCGTTTGGATTGATGATCGAGAAGTCGGCCGTCAGAATTCCCTTGCCGTACCGCACGTCTATGACGTGTCGAAATACTTGTCGCCGGGGAAGCACCAGATCACGATTCGCGTGGACAATAGCTACCTTATTCCCGTGGGAAAGAGCGCCCACAGTGTCTCGGATGAGACCCAGGGAAACTGGAACGGCATCGTCGGCAGGATGGAGCTGCAGGCAACACCGCCTGTGTGGATTGAAGACGTGCAAGTCTTTCCCAATGCGAAGGAACGTTTGGTGGACGTGAAAGTCACTATTGGCAACATGACGGGTCGCGCCGGGCAAGGCCAGTTGCGGCTGAGTGCGCACACTCTGAGCCGGGAGGCGGTTTCTCCTTCTGAAAGGGTCCATCGTGTGGAACCAGTGGTCTATCCCGTCAGTTGGTCCCCCGAAGGAGCAAACGTGACCTGTCGTTACCATCTGGGCGAGGGGGCTCTCCTATGGGATGAATTCCATCCTCATATCTACGCACTCCAGGTAACGTTGGAGACAGCTCAGACTCGGGACACAGGGGATCCGGCGGGCCTTCAGCACACGCGGACGGTGACCTTTGGCCTTCGCGATTTGGAGGTTCGGGGGACGCAATTCGTTCTCAACGGTCGTCCGATCTTTCTGCGCGGAACCTTGGAATGCTGTATCTTTCCGATCCACGGGTATCCACCGACAGACCGCGAATCATGGCGAAAGGTTTTTGCCACGGCGCGTGATTACGGCTTGAACCACCTGCGCTTTCATTCCTGGTGCCCACCCCAGGCGGCATTTGAGGTTGCCGACGAAATGGGTTTCTATCTTCAGGTGGAATGCTCGTGCTGGGCTTCGTTTGGGGATGGCGGGTCGCAAGATGCCTTTGTTTATGAAGAGGCCGAGCGGATTCGCAGGGCTTATGGCAATCATCCGTCATTTCTGCTTATGGTGGCGAGCAATGAACCGGGCGGACGGAATTCAAATCAGTTCTTGGCCAAATGGGTGGAGACGCAGATTGCGGCCGATCCACGGCGTTGTTATTCGGCGGGGTCCGGTTGGCCACAGCTTGCAGTCAATCAGTTCCACGTCCAGCCTCGGACACGATTACAAAACTGGGGACCGCTCCAACTCAATAAGCCACCGCAAACCTGGGATGACTATCGCGAATACATAGAACAATTGGGGAAACCCACCCTCAGTCATGAAATCGGTCAGTGGTGTGCCTATCCCAATGTCGTTTCAGAGCCGGAAAAGTATCGGGGCTTCTTCCGTGGCTCCAACGTGGAGGTCTTCCGCGACATTCTGAAGAAGAAGGGTATGTGGGATCAGGCCGAGGACTTCATCAAGGCATCGGGGCGATTTCAAGTAGCCTTATACAAGCAGGAGATTGAAACGGCCCTGCGAACGCCGGGCATGGCAGGTTTTCAGCTCCTTGATCTGCACGACTTTCCGGGACAGGGAACGGCTCCCGTCGGTGTGCTCGATGCCTTTTGGGAAAGCAAGGGTTATTGCACAGCCGATGAATACAGGCGCTTTTGCAACAGTATGGTGCCTCTCGCCCGGCTCAAAAAGCGGATTTTCACCGCGGACGAGACGCTGGAGTTCCGGATCGATTTGGCCCATTATGGCCCTCGGGACTTGAAGAGCGCTGTCATCGAGTGGGAACTCCGTCAGCAATCGGAGGTGATCGCCCGGGGAGAGCTGCCACCGCGCGATGTTCCGACCGGTAATGTGGCGGAAGGTGACGTCTTAAGCGTGCCTCTTAGCGAAATCGAAAGACTCAAAGTCCCGACCATGCTGTCGCTTGTTGCACGAGTCAAAGGGACATCCTGGGAAAATGATTGGAACATTTGGGTTTATCCACGGCCTGCAGAACCAGCACAGACCGAGGGGATTACTATTACCCGTGACCCTGAAGAGGCCTGGAAGCTGGCTGAAGAGGGGCAATCGGTCTTGCTGGTACCACGACCGGAGATCATTGCCGGTGATACGTTGGGGACATTTCAGCCGATCTTTTGGAACCGTGTCACATTCCCCTCGCAGAAGGTTCACATGGTGGGGATTCTGTGTGATCCGAAGCACCCCGCATTGAAAAGTTTTCCCACGGCTTTTCACGCGGATTGGCAATGGCAAGAGTTACTCGATGCGTGCAAGCCGATGGTGCTTGATGGCTTGCCAAAGAACCTGCGGCCTATCGTCCAGGCCATTGATGACTGGTGCGAGGCACGAAAACTCGGACTCGTTTGGGAGGCCAAGGTGGGAACGGGCCGCGTGCTCGTCTGTTCGATCGACATCACAAGTGATTTGACGCAGCGTGTGGTCGCTCGTCAGCTTCGGGCCAGTTTACTTGATTACATTCGATCCACACCGGTTCAACCTCTCATTGCACTGCAGCGTGAGGAGTGGGAAACGCTTTGGCGAGAACCACCGCTATTGCAGAAACTGGGTGCCAAGGCCAGTGCCGACAGCTTTGAGCCGGGGTTTGAACCAGCCTGTGCTATTGACGGCGATCCCAAGACCATGTGGCATTCGGCGTGGACGCCAGAACCGGCCGAGTTGCCTCACTGGTTCGTGATCGATTTGCAACAACCGCTGACGATAACGGGCTTACGTGTCCTCCCACGGCAAGATGGGAACCCCAACGGCCAGATCGCCGAGTTTGAGGTTTACGTCAGCCGAGATGGCGAAAACTGGGGTGAGGCCGTGGCGAAGGGGACATGGGACGCCCGACCGGTTGAACGAACCATTGAGTTTTCCAGCCCCGTAATCGCCCGATTTATCAAGTTTGTTGCTCGCCGGGAAATCCGGGGAAAACAATTCGCTTGCATTGCCGAGTTGGACATAATTGTTAGCCAATAACGAGAAATCCGAGATCATCGGATAGTGGTGTGCCCTCAGCACCGCATCATCGGTAGTGAGACGAAATGAGGCGTTGCACGTTGCGGGTGCTTGCGGGGTACTCTGATTGGCGTCAGAATAATCACAGGTTTTTGGGGTGAAGGCACGTCGTTTTGTTTTTTCCCACATGGAGCGAGGAGGATGACATGAGGATTAGCAGCAACAGATGGCGTTTGATGTGGGGACTGTCGGCAACGTGGCTTGTCTTGATTGTAGCTGGCAGTCTGTTGGCCGACGTTAAACCGGTGGCGCTCTTTTGCGACCATGCGGTTTTACAGCAACAGATGACAATCCCGGTCTGGGGTACCGCAGATCCCGGTGAGGAAGTAACCGTTAGGCTGGGGGATCAAAAGGTCACGACCAAGGCGGATAACAACGGCGACTGGATGGTGAAACTTCAACCGTTGCCGGCCGGTGGTCCTTATGAGATGACAATTCAAGGAAAAAACCAGATCGTTTTAAAAGACGTGATGATCGGTGAGGTGTGGATTTGCAGTGGGCAGTCCAATATGCAGTGGACGGTAAGGAATTCCGCCAACGCCGAGGAAGAGATCGCTAACTCGGCCAATCCCATGATTCGTCTCTTTACAGTACCGCGTCAAGCGAAGCCTGAACCCCAAAAGGACGTCGTTGGGGCGTGGGCTGTGTGTGGCCCGGAAACTGTCGCCGATTTCTCCGCTGTGGGGTATTTCTTTGGCCGGCATCTTCAAAAGAAACTTGGCATTGCCGTGGGATTGATCAATACTTCTTACGGCGGAACACCTGCCGAGGCTTGGACAAATTGGAACAAACTTGCCTGCATGCCGGAGTTAACGCCCATCGTTGATCGCTTCCGCGATGCCTTGGCGAAATACCCGGAGAATCTCAAGCGCTACGAAGAAGCGCTCAAGGCCCATCGTGAAAAGGCCCGGCAAGCCAAGGAGCGAGGCGAGACATTCACGCAGCGGGCTCCCAGCCCACCGATGGGGCCCGAGCATCCGCACAGCCCCGCTGGGCTGTACAACGCCATGATTGCACCTCTTGTCCCATACGCCATCCGCGGGGCCATTTGGTATCAGGGGGAGTCGAACGCCGGCCGGGCCTACCAGTATCGGACCTTGTTCCCCGCGATGATCGCGTCCTGGCGTGACGCGTGGAACCAGGGCGATTTTCCCTTCCTTTTTGTGCAGCTTGCCCCTTACATGAAGATCGAAACGGAACCAACGGAGAGTGCTTGGGCAGAGTTGCGTGAAGCCCAACTGTTGACGATGCTCAATTGCCGCAACACCGCGATGGCCGTCATCACCGACGTCGGTGAGGAAGATAACATCCACCCCAAGAAAAAGCAGCCGGTTGGTGACCGTTTGGCGATTGCGGCGCGGGCACTTGCCTATGGTGAGGACATTGAATATTCCGGCCCGATCTACGAACCGATGGAAATCCAGGGAAACAAGGTGATCCTCTACTTTACTCACGTGGATGGTGGCCTTGTTTGCAAAGGAGATAAGTTGACGGGCTTCACCATCTGTGGCGAAGACCGAAAGTTCGTCAACGCCGAGGCCAAGATCGAAGGTGACACCGTCGTCGTGTGGAGCGACCAGGTCGAGAAACCGGTGGCGGTGCGTTTCGGCTGGGCCAATTATCCGGTGGTCAATTTGTGGAACAAGGCCGATCTGCCGGCTTCACCTTTCCGCACGGATGACTTTCCAGGTGTGACAAAAGATGCTCAGTAGTAGCGCTCAGATCGTTGCAACGATAACCGTTCACGGGGAAGATTAGCAACTTCTTGGGACTCAAGGGGTTGCGCGTTAAGGAGTTCCTCGGGTTGGCGAAGAAGACGGAGGGACGCCGTCCTCGCCCTCCGGTGATTTGGTCACCGAGGATGATAACCCTCCCCAGATGGCAGAGGACGACAGCCGCTGGCATGAAGGGCATCCTTCGAGAAAATCCTCCGCTCCCCGTGAACGGTCACTTGCAACGAATATTCCCGATACTTCAACAGGGGGGAGAAACGATCGTTTCTCCCCTGTTTTTGTTTTTATCCGGCAAATTCGGCAGGTTTTTGGCAATCTGCATAATTGGCATGACAATTTGACTCGTCCAATCCTGCAACCTAGACCTATGAAAGAGGGATCTGTGTGATAACGAGCTGGGCAGTAGTCCCATCGGAAAAAAGCTCGTTCTCCCCGTTAATCGAGCCAGAAGGTGCGACCCTAGTCCGAAGAAACTCAACGAAAGCCAAAAGACAGACAAAATCGCTCATGATTACCTCCGAATCATCTTCTGAGGCTTTGGCGGCGGGTGAACAAGTCGTTCGACTCTTGCATGAGCACCGCGCACGCTGCCGGGAAGTCCTTTCGCGCCAGCAGGAAAGGTTCCGCCTCGCCGAGCAGGAATTGGGGGACTATCTTGGGGGGTTGGCTAAAACGGTCGAGGCCTTGCGGGCGGAGCTTTCTCAGAGAGAATCGAAATCATCGGAAAAAATCTTGCCGCTTCTTTCAGCGCTTGATTCGGCGGTGCGTAGCATCCAGGAACGTGGGGAATCCCTCCGAACGGAAAATGAGAACCGGAGCCAACTGTATGCGCAACTGACGGCCGAATTGGCTGCCATGCGGCGGGAAATGGCAGAGCTTAGATCGATCAAGGCGCACCTCGAGCAACAGTTGGCCATCAGTCAATCAGAAAAACAAACGGACGCCGAGCAGTGGCAGCGGCGCGAGGCCCAACTGCGGGCGGAGTTCGAAAGCGAAAAAGATCGCTGGCGGGCCCAGTGGAATGATCGAGAGTCTGCCTTCAATGCCTTGGTCATTCGGTGTAGTGAATTGGAAGAAGAACTGGAAAAGCTACGGAGACAATCAGACCCGCAGGCATCTTCGGACCTTCAGCAGCGCTACGAAATGGCCATTGTCGAAATCCGTGAACTCAGGCAGAAAAACGCCGAATTGGAGAAAAAACTGGCGCAGATCGAACAATCGGGGACCAAGCCGGTGGTGACCTCGTCCGACGGACGGATTCTCGATTGGGAGGCCGAAAAACAACGTATTCTCGCAGCTCTCGAAGCAGAGGCGCAAGAGGATTCCAACCCCGAACGTGCGGCCGAACGGATACGGATTCAAGATGTTATCAAGAAAACGGAGGCCGCGCTGGCCGAGAAAGACCGTGAGATTGCCGAGTTGCGGCGGTTACTCGAGGATCAATCGACCAGCATTGGTTCGGTGGCAGTAGGTGCCGCAGCCATCGAGCGGCTCTTCGATCAGGATGAGGTTCTGCGGGAGCAGCGGGAGCATCTCCGGCAACTGGAAGAGGAGTGGAAGGAAAAGCTCCGCAAGGCCGAGTTAGAGATTTCGCTAGAACGCGCAAAAATCGCGCGCGAACGAGCGGTCCTTGAGGAAAAACAGCGCGAACTCGAAGAAAAACTGGCGGCCTTGGGACCGTCCAAGTCCCCGGAAGAAGAAAAGAACAAACCAAGCCGCGGACGATGGCTGAGCCGCCTCGGAATCAATGGTTCATCTCCCTAACCGTGAAAAAACTTGCCCTTTGTAGTTTCACACGCTCTTTTCGCACAATGCCACGTAGTCACTCGGCGAAAGGCCGTAGAGTTCGGCCAGGCAACGGTCCCAGTCCGTGAGATTGTTTGCTTCAAGCCACTTGTCGCAGGAAACTTGACCGGTGGAAGACGCCTTTTGACCGATCTCCGCCAGGCGGCGGTGAAGATCGACTCGGGGGTCAAAACGGGGAATGGCGAGCGTCCGAAGAATCCGCGGCGAGGCAAAGCCACGTGAGCCGGGCAGGGCCGACGCTTGGACAATTTCCCGGACAAGACGACTATTAAGAATCGCCAGAAGATACGCCCCTTCCTCAACCGAATCCACCGGAATGAAACAACAGGTCTCTTGGGGAACGACCGGTCGGACCCCTAACTCTCCCAGTGGTTGCGGACCGACCAACACGGCGCGAAATTTCCAATCCATTCTCCGCCAAACGACCTTATGTGGGGCCATGGTGTAATGACCCACATTGTACTGCGAATACCAAGGTTCCTTGCGGTGAAGCTTTCGCCGTGCAGCACGAGCTTCGAGGATGTCTCGAAATTGGCTAAGATAGGCATAAGTAAGCGGGTAGCGGGCTTTGAGCAACTCCTCTGGAATGGCCTTTCGAGTCAGGGGATCTTGTACCAGCAGAATGACCGTGGAGGCAACCCCTGCCGGGATCACATCTTTCCATCGCAAAAGGGGATAGAGCAAATCTGGCTCCAAGGGGCCTTGGAAGTGTGGCGTTGCTCGGCGACCGGATTCAGCACAGTTTCGCACCACGGCAAGTCCGCACTCGTGGCCGATGATTTCCAGCCAAAACACGCCATTAGCCCCGGCGGTATTCGCACCCAGGTAGGCGGAGTACTCCGAGGGCCCCGCCACTTTCTGCCAAATGTTACGAGCGCTCTCTGTTGTGATCGACCAAGGGGCCGCGGTGTCATCAGGGCAAGAGGGTACTGCCACAAGTTTGGTGCGGGAAGCATGTAGCCTGCCGTTGTCCATCTCTCGCTGTCCAGCTTCTTTATGCCAGACATAATACGGAACAGGATAGCGCGTGGGGAAACCTTTTTCTGCAAAGAATAGGACGGTTCTCCGGATGGTTCCCGGAAACACCGGCAGTCCGGAAAGGTCTTCTACCTGAAGGACCCGCAACGGCGTCTCAGGCCCTACAGTGAATCGTCTGAAGCTGCGGCCAGCATTTCCCCCGCGGAAGAGTGTGGCAGGAAGCACCACACCCATCTTGCCACCGGGCAGCAAATACTGTGTCGCCATCCACACGAGCGCCACGCCAACGTCGCGTTTGGCCCCGCCATGTCGTGCCTCTCGCCCAGATAGGTCAAACAATCCCAATTCCTGACACAAAGGTGCGAGCCGTTCTCTCATCGACGCCGTCAGATTGTCCCAAAGAAGCCACGGCGGATTTCCCACCAGGAAATGAAACTGTGGCTGAATCTGCGGCTTAGTTTGCCGTTCTGCGCCTGGACCCATAGGTCGTGCATTCGCTGTGGGAGTCTCCCATGAGGAATCGAGAAGGTCACCACACCGGATGGGGCTGGGATGGTCGAGTACCGCATCCAGCGGCAAGCGCATTGCCGGACAAATCCGCCACAGGGTGTGAATTGTGGCCAACAGCAAATTTGCCTGGGCAGCCACCACGGCCAGTGGATTTGTGTCCATGCCCACGATTTGATCCTTAAGAACCCCGCGAACGACTTCGAGGGCTAAGCTTTCTGGACATGCCCGGGTTTGAGGGGATTGTGAACCGGTACTACGCCCACCCGTTTTCCACCCATTGTGGGGTGCGAGCAAATGAGGAATCAGACGTCGCACGGCTGCCGTCAAGAAGACGCCCGAACCGCATGTGGGATCAAACAGGCGCGAGGCATCCGATCCCGGGTAGTCGAGTTCGGCCAGGATGTGCTCCGCCAACCAATCGGGCGTGTAAAACTCCCCCATTCGTAAACGAATCTTCTTGGGGACAAGCACCGTGTGCAGGGGCTGGAATAAGTCACACCAGGTATCCGTTTGCTGATGCCATTGCTCAAAGAATTGCCCTGCCCACTCGGCGAGGTGTTTGAAAAAACGATGCGCATCGCCCTGGTTGGCGATGCACGGTAGTCGAATGCCAAGCCAGTCAAGTAAGTGCCACAAACCAGACGAACCGGCCCTGCGTGCGCAATCTTCATCCAGCCACCGCATTACTTCGTTGGCGAATAGATCGGGCGATTTAGGAAGGTCTGGCACGTTCCAATGGGAGAGACCATGGACGGCAACCGCCGTAATGAGCCAACTGGAAAACTGGGCAACAATCACGGGAAATGCGGCAAGTGGAATGTGGTCCGCTTGTCCCCATTCGGCGGCCCAGCTTTGGGTAAGATCATCCTCTTTGGTGCTGTCATAGAACGTGTTTTGCGATGTGCCGAGTGCTAAGAACTGTTCTATTTCGATCGCTTGCAAAAAATCCCCCAACAGTGCCCGTATGGCGGGTTTGTTTCGCCGCAGCCATTTGGTCAGGTGATGGGTGATGGTAGGCTTCCAATCCGACATGGGCTATAAAGTCCTGCCGCAGACCAAATTGGCAAAATTCATGTGGTGATACCGTAGCAACGCAGCAGTCGATGTAAATCTCAAGGTAACGTGGGCGTTATGTTTGTGCTTGCTGCTCGAGCCACATTTCCAAACGGGGAGGGAGCTCTTCCGGCCGGGCGGTGCCCGTGGTTGCCAACTGCTGGATCGTAATAGATGCGACGAGATTCCCCACGAGTGCGGCCTCGGGAAGCGTTGCACCGGCGGCCAGAGACGCCACAGCGCCGGCCGTGGCACTATCGCCGGCGCCCGTGGGATCTGTCGGTTCGGAAACCCTCACCCCAGGAATCCAGGTGGGAGCAGGATCGCTCACCAGCATTCCGTCTTTCCCCAGCGTTACCACAATAGGTGCATTATTAACCTTGCGAAACTCCTCCATGGCCGGGATGAGAATATCCCAGTCGGGCACGGGCCGCCACGGGTCGAGCGCGTTTCCAAGTAATTCGAACTGGTTACACTTAAGATGAATGTGGCGAAACTCTCGTATACTTTGCCGGCTGTCTGCCCAAAAGATCACACCAGGATGACAAGGGGCCAGTTCCGCAATCAGTTCTCTTAGGTCCTTCGTGACCACGCCGCAGTCTGCTTCTTCGACTTGATCCAAGACAATGACGGCATCAACCTGGGGCAGGAGTGTCGAAAGCGAATTGGCAATCTTTTGGCGAAGTTCAGGCGGCGTCTGAGATCGATTCTTGAAATCATACCGAGAATGCTCCCCGGCCAGCGAAGGATCGGTAATGTCCCGCGGCTTGAGATACGTGGGGGTCATAGCATCGGGGCAAACGTGGAGATGCTCGATGTGACAGCCTAAGTTGACCAAGTCTCGCCGCAACTCGTAACCCTCACCGTCGTCCCCGATCAATCCCACGCAGTAAATGGTGCCGATTCCCAAAGCCGCTAAATTGCAAACAATAGTTCCTGCGGCCCCCGGGCTGTGGCGGACCCGCACCACCTGATGTGCTAGCTTACCGGTTTCTAAGCTCGTCTCTGCCAATCGGGGATCGACGTCGAGGTACTTATCGAGAAAAAAGTCACCCACAACGGCGACGCGAAGATTTTTGAAGCGGGAAAGAATCTCTTCCAGGCGGTCTTTCCTAAATCCCGCAAATCGTTCAACCTGCTTCATCCGACTGGCTCCCCGACGTTCGAATTGTGACCGCCACTCCACTGTTGTGTCGAGTGTGTCGAGCTCCTTCTGGAAAGTCGTGAGTGTGCGATACAAGGCGGGAACCGTCTCGCGGTGGTCTCCTTGGACATAGAAACTCGTGCCACCATCCGCAACCGTGCGGACAAGGACCGTCTTGAAGGGGCGATAGTAATACCGGGGATCCGTCTTTGGGGCCTCAGTACGCCAATCACTCCCGATGGCCACCAGGTCAAAAACGGCCGTCGTTAAGTCGCGAATCTCGCGTCCCTCTTGCCGCGCGACATTCCGGGCCATGCTCAAGGCCTTGAGATAAACCTCAGGACCTGCCACAGCCGAGCCAATATTTAGGAATACCCCGCCCTCGAGATTGGCCACACTGTGCGTGAAAATGAGGAAATCCGTGTAAGTGGCCTGGCCGATGGCCACCGGATCGAAATTCGGATGCTCGTGGACAATGTCTTGGCCGATGGCGACGTGAACGGTGACCGGCACCCGCAGCCGATAGCCTGCCGCCAACACGCTGGTCTCGCGGTAGGGGAACCGTTCGGTTTCGATCATCCGTCCGAGGGCTTCGCCGAACCCTATTTGTTCTCTTGCGGCGATGATAGCGGCGTCATTGATTCGGCCTGTCTCTTGCCACAAGCCAAATTCGCCCGTCCGAATATAACGAGCAACACTTTCACACGTTGCCCCAATCAGGGCCAATTCAAAATCGTGAATGGCCCCCGCCCCATTAAGAGCCAAGTGGGTCAGTAACCCCTTTTCCATAAGGTCAATCAAAAGGGGACCGTTTCCCGTTCTCAAGACGTGCGCTCCGCAGAAGGCGATAACGGCTGCGCCCCGCTTTCGGGCCTCGAGAATCCGGACCGCCAATGTCGGGATTGCCGGGTGGTGAAATGACGACTGTACCGTTGTTGGGTCTAAAAGGATGCTGCGATCGATGTCGTGAGTTCGCTCGGCCAAAGGCCGCAGGATTAACCGCGATCGATCAAATTGCGGATAGCCCATATTCCCATTGGCCTCTCAAGTTTTCAGACACATTCTTTCCCAAGACTCTCTCGCGGCACACAAGGCGCCGTGATCTCTCCCCAAAGGTAAGCGATCAACGTTTGCCAATCCCGGTAGTCTGGAATTACGAGATCGGCCCCGACGCTGATCAAACGTTCGCGTTTCCAGGGATCGGGTTGGCCACTCTTTTTGGCTTCGTCACTGGCCACGGCCACGGCGGTTCCGCCCACTTCTTTCACATTCTGAATCTCGACGTATCCATCGCCAAATCCGAGCAGGAGATTGCCCGTAATCCGGTGTGTCGCCAAGATTTGTTCAATGACCATGGCCTTGGAAAATCGTTTGTAATCGTCAATGGCTCCATAAATGTGCTCACCGAAATACCGGTCCAGTCCCAACAGGGTCGCTTCTTCACGGACATAAACTTCGTCTGTACCGCTTGCCAAATAGAGCTGCACCCCGCGCCGCTGCAATTCTTCCAGCAGCTCAAGGGAGCCGGGGACAAGCATTTCTTCAGGCCGGATTTGTCCCGAACGTAAACCCTCCCGCCGGTGAGCGATCCGCGCCATGAGCCGATCGTGATACATCCGCTTATACTCGGTCGGATCGAGCGGCCTTCCCCCACGCTTTTTGATTTCTTCCGCCAAGCGGATCATTTGGTAAATCGTTTGTTTTCCTGTTAACTCCATGACAAAGGCACGTACCGTGTCTTCCAGTTCCTCTTCTGTCTCTTGAGTACCCGTTTCGAGGAGGCATTCCACCATCATGGGGATCATGACGTCGGGCCAGCCTTCCCGGATCAAACTCAGCGTACCGTCAAAATCAAAGAGGACATGACGATATGTGCCGGGCGACGTCGGAACCCGAATGACTTCAATCATAGTCCCCGGCAGAAAAATCCCTTCCTTCGGGGCTGGCATGGCCGCGCGAAAATCGGCTTCCTCGTACTCGTGTCCCCGCAAATTCGTGGCGCTACCATTTTTGCCCATAGGGGATGTCATATCTGTTTCGGTAATTCTCTGGTTCAAGCCACACCGGGTGATTCTCGCACTATTGCACTATGTCGTGTGCAGTACACGAAAGTGAACTACTCGATGATGGCCACCGCTCGGATAGGGGACCCGTCTCGGCCGGGAAGGTTGAGCGGAAAACCCACAAAGATGAATTCTCGTGGCAGAAGATGGAGGTTTGTCAAACCTTCCACAAGGACGATCTCCGCGCCCGGTCCTAACAACACTTCATGGCATTCTCGACCGGCGATTTTACTGGGCGTCGGCATGTCAATCCCGAGCAGGCTGATCCGTCGGGCGGCGATCCAGCGGGCGGCCTCGGCGGTCAGAGATGGTAGATCGGTAAAATATTCCGGCTGACTAAAGTGGTTGTACCACCCCGTCCGGCAAAGTACCCGATGCCCCTCACGAAACAGCGGGGCAAAAGGTTGAAGCATGTCGGGGGTGATCGGCGTCTTGGGAGGAAGTTCACCGTCGGGGGCCAGGTCCACGAGAACAGCCGGACCGTAGAATCGCTCCAGAGGAATCTGATCCAACGACTTTCCGTTTTGTAGGAAATGAGATGGGGCGTCAAGATGTGTCCCCTGGTGCGAGCCCATCGTGATTTCCGTGACGTTACACCCATCCTCCGGGAGTTTGCGAAAATCTTTGAGGCGAAGCTGAGGATCCTTCGGATAGCTCGGACCGCCATCCAGCATAGGTAGTGTCAAATCCACAATCTTCGGCATGGTCGTTATCTCCTAACAAAGGGCAAAGCAGATCAAGCCGAGTGGTCTGCCTTAAAGGTCAAATCAGTCTCGGGCGGAAAGGTACTGTCGCAAACGGTCATTCTCGGAAATGAGATGATCCCTTGGCAAGAGGCGAGGGACTTCTGCGGATCGGGTCGATCTGGCCGTAACCTGCCGCCGATTTGGTGGCATCGGTCGTTTGAATGGGCGGGAAGATTTCTGGGGATATCGGGCTTGACCGCAGCGCGGGCAAATGTATATGATATTTTAGACATGCCAATTAGGCATAAATGATGGTTGTGGTGCAGATGGTTCAAAGAACGAGGTCGGTGGCTTGAGTTCAGAGAGAAATATTCGGAGGAGGCCGATTTAATGCGATCATGCTCGGGAGTAACCGGGTGAGCTGAAACACTCCCTGTCCTTGGATTCCCCGTTCCCCTTTGTCCCTCCCGGAAGCGGCCGCGTCCCGAACCCATGGAATGATCGGGACGCGGCTTCGTTTTATAGATACCGCGCACCGGTCTGGTTGGGGTGTCCCCAATCTTCCTAGCTTGCCTATCTTTTGATCTTTCACAAAAAGTGTTCTAGAGTTTCCCTAGGGAACCGCCGATAGTTCGTTAACATTGGCCTGCTTAATGGGGCCCGGTAGGCGTCGGGATCTGTTTTTTTGGGATGGGAATCTGACATGGCGTCGATCTCCGGTTTCTCGGCTCCTAGCCTGGTTGACACGGAATCGTTACCCCGTCTCCTGGGTGGAAGAGATTCCCCTGGTATTCCGGAGAAATCGGAGGCGTCACGCGGGGCCGGCGCACAGCTCTTGGAGGCCCTTGAAGAGTCTTTCGGTACGGCTTTTTCGGTTTACGACGGGGTTTCGGGCGAGCTCCAGACTGCCAATCAAGAGCTACGGATCGACTGGGAGTTATTCGGTATCCTTTGCCGCGTTGTGTCGCAGCGACGCCAGCCGGAAATCGTCTGGGAAGAAGACCCTTTCATTTTCCTGGCCGTTCCCTATCAACAGTCGGCCGATGAGGAGCGGGTGGCTGTTGGGGCCTTTGTTTCCCGATTTGTGGGCTTGGACGAGGACCTCTCCCTTCAAGCAAAGAGTTTGTCGGGGGATCCGCAGCGAATTCGCGATTGGGCCATTCGACAGACGCCTTGGCAACCGGAGGCCTTGCTCCGGGTCGCCACGGCCAGCCTGAGGCAGCTCCGTCAACGGACGGAATTGGCCCTGTTGGAAAAACAGATGGAGGAGATGTCGGTCCACATGGCCGCGGTGTATGAGGAGATAAGTCTCCTCCATAGGCTGACACGGGACCTACGGTTGTCAAAAAGCGACGAAGCCCTTGCTGAGACCGCCGCGACCTGGCTGCTGGAAATTGTACCCGCCGAGGGAATCGGCGCAGTGTTTTTGCCTGTCGCCGAACAAGACGACAACTTTCTGGGAAATATTCGCACCAAGTCGGTGTTACTCACGGCCGGGGATTTCCCGTTCAGTGCGGACACCTTCCTCGCGTTGGCCGATCATTTTCAGGTCCGTTCCTCTAAGGACCCTGTTGTTAAGAACTTTGTGGAAGCGCCATTCCACTTCGCCGGGGTCCAGCTACGAAACTTGATTGCCGTGCCGATCCTTGAGGGCGAGAACCTTTTTGGGTATCTGGCCGCCGTTAATCACGTCCAAGGGGGACAGTTTGGAAGCATGGAAGCGAACCTCTTGCATTCCGTGGCCACGATTATTGGAGTTCACAGCGGCAACATCGATTTATACCGGCAGCAGGCCGAGCTTCTTGCAGGTGTGGTGAAGGCGTTGACCTCCGCCATTGACGCCAAGGATCCCTACACATGCGGTCACAGTGACCGTGTGGCTCGCATTGCCGTCCGGTTGGCCCAGGAGCTTGGTTACCGTCCGGAGACACTGTCGCGAGTCTATCTGGCAGGTCTTCTGCACGACATTGGTAAGATCGGCGTTAACGATGCCGTCCTCCAAAAGCCCGGCAAATTGACCGACCAGGAATTTGAGCTGATCAAGACCCACACAAAAACCGGCTTCCGCATTCTCTCAGGGCTAAAGCAACTCGAGGACATTAACAAGGTTGTTCTCCACCACCACGAAGCCTGGAACGGCAGTGGTTATCCGGAAAAGCTCGTCGGCGAGGCCATTCCCCAGATTGCCCGAATTGTGGCCGTGGCGGACGCCTACGACGCCATGGCCAGTGACCGTCCTTACCGAACCCGGATGCCCAACGACAAGATCGACGAAATCATCCGGGCGGGGGCTGGTCGCCAGTGGGACCCTGAAGTGGTCGAAGCCTTTTTCCGAGCGCGCGACGATCTTCGTGAGATCGCCGACGAAAAGGACCTAAAGTTCCTCAATCATCCTCTCCTGGGGCCGATGATCCGAAAGTCCCTCGGCCTGCCGGAAAACGGAAATGGAAACAGCACGACCGCTGGGAGTCAAGCCGAGTCTGAAGCCTCCAAGCGCGCCCCGTAAGCAGCGGCGGCTGGATTCTCGGCCTTCCACCAACCGCCTTGTGTTTCCCTCAATTGCGGGTCCTTTCCGTAGATCCCCCCGGTTTCCTGGACTGGTAACCGCGGTTTTGAAGCCGCCGGCCTGTCTTCGCAATACCACCAATTGTCGGCAAAGCGGAACGTCTCGGGGGCCGTGGCCG
>Ga0116168_1000936_pt1 | contig 24721 bp, 25 predicted proteins | sample AD_UKC129_MetaG_FD_89795 | JGI IMG/M metagenome (GOLD analysis project Ga0116168, IMG submission 89795) | Active sludge microbial communities of municipal wastewater-treating anaerobic digesters from Canada - AD_UKC129_MetaG | ecosystem: Engineered > Bioreactor > Anaerobic > Digestate | place...
CTATCCAGTGAAGGTGTTCAGCCCTTTAAGGTTGGCCCAGATTATATAGATCCATCTTATCACACTATGGCTACAGGTAATCCCTCACGTAATCTCGACTCATTTTTCATGTCAGAGGGGCAGATCAGAGAAGCATTTATAAGGGGCATGGAGGCCTCTAATGCACGCATGGCCATTATAGAAGGTGTTAGAGGATTATATGAGGGTATAAGTCCTATTGATGATGTTGGGAGCACCGCATCAATAGCAAAAGCTTTAAACGCCCCCGTAGTGTTGATAATTAATTCTAGGAGCCTGGTGAAAAGCGCAGCTGCGATAGTACTTGGCTTCAAAGCATTAGACCCAGAGATTAAAATTGAAGGAGTAATCCTAAACCAAGTGAAAAATAGAAGACATTACCTTAAAACTAAAAAAGCTATAGAAGAACTGTCAGACACCATAGTAGTTGGTGGCATACCCAGAAGAGAGGATTTAAAGGTTGAACAGAGACACTTAGGACTGGTGCCCACAGTTGAACGTGAAAATCTAAAATTTTCAATAGAAAAATGGGCAAACGCAGTAAAAGAATATATTGACCTTGATGAACTCAAAAATATAATGAAAAACGCTGAAAGAATAAAAGGCGAAAGAGAACCCCTCTGGCAGGTGAAAAACCATAAAAAGGTTAAAATAGGAATAGCCTATGACGAAGCATTCAACTTCTACTACATAGAAAACCTAGAAGCTCTAGAAGATAACAAGGCCAGTTTATATTATTTCAGTCCAATACATGATGAGGAGATCCCCGACGTCGACGGAATTTACATCGGTGGAGGGTACCCAGAAATCTTCGCAAAAGAACTTGAAAAAAATACTTCAATGCGAAATTCCATCAGAAAGTTCCATGAAGATGGAAAACCAATATTCGGCGAATGTGGAGGCCTATTATATCTTTCAAGATCCCTAGATGGACATGAAATGTGTAACATATTCCCCTACAAGTCTACAATGACACGGAAAGTTCAAGGTTTAAGTTATGTAATAGCAAAATCAGAAATCGACAATATAATATCCCCAAAAGCCCAAATCTTCAAAGGACATGAATTCCATTACTCAAATATACAAATCACAGGCAATCCACAGTTTGCATTTAAAATACAAAGAGGAAAAGGTATAAAAGAGGGGATGGATGGTCTCACATCTAAAAAAACCCTTGCAAGTTATATTCACATACACGCGGCTTCATGTCCCACATTTGCAACAACACTAACATCCAGTGCACTAGACCTAGGATGATATCCATGTTCAAGAACAAAGATATTTTTTCACCATATATCATAATAGTTGCAATCATAGCATATCTTCTAATGGCATATGTAGCATTCCATTATAAAATCAGAGGCCTAAATTTCCCATCACCAATTTCCATAATCTATATTAGTATAGGTTCACTATTTTACATTTTAGGAGTTTTAACATCCTCAAATCTCAAATCATCCCTATCTCCAAAGGTTAAAATCGAATTCAGCCACCGCTATGAACCACTTTTATTAATTATCGCAATACTATCCATAATATTAGTAGCATGGAACCTGTACAACGTTGGTGGCATACCATTATTTAGCGGATACCTTAAAGCCAAGGCCCTCACCGGAATCTGGTTCATATCCTATCTTTTATTTTTGCTTTCCATAAACCTCCTATTGGCCAGATTCAAGAAGGACTACTATTATGGGCTCTTCATCCTTGGACTAACTTTGTTCGCCCTAACAGGATATAGGACAACCACAGTAGTCATATTACTCAGTGTACTTATAAACCTCTATTATACAAGGAACATTCCCTTGAGGCAGCTTACCATCATCGGAATCCTTACAATTTCCCTTACCATTATCATAGGTTACATCGCAGTTAAGTCGATAGAATGGCAACATTGGACCTTAAATCCCATAGAATTATTCTTTTACCGTGCAGGTTATACATTAACAGTCTTTGACCGTTTAATCCAATTCGAAGGTGCTACACGGGGCAAATTATTATATTCCACCCTAACAGGATTTCTCACATCCACTGATCCCAGGATCATTGTAGGGACAACAGTCCTAGGCTATAAACATTCAAGCACCTCAACAATCTTTGGACCCGCAACACTAGACTTCGGCTTTTTCGCAATGATCATACAAATGTTCATCATAGGCTTAATCCTTGGCCTACTCCATACAATCCAAAAAATCAAAAAAGATTTCTTCACCGCTTTATACGCGATAATATTAGCTCACACTCTAGTATGGATCGAAACAGGCCCAACAGATCTTGTAGTGTGGATATTCTATTTAATGGCTGTGGCCGTGATAATAAAGGAGGCATGTCATGAAAGTGGCCGTCGCAGCTGAATTAGCACCAGCAAAAACATTCATACCATTAATGGAAAGATTTGACGCTAATTACATCGCTTTATCACATGGAAAAGGCGTTGAAGAGCTCCTAGAACCCTATTGTCAGAGGATATATTCCATCGGGGAGAGTAGACGGTCTAATGGTAACAAGGCCTTCATCGCGACTAGGATATTATCAGATATTAAAAAGGCTGTTAAAGCCTTAAGAGAAAGCAAACCCGAAATCCTTTTAACCTGCGGTAACGCGGGGGATGTGCGAAAAAGCATTGTAGCCGCCAAACTACTTAGAATACCAGTGTTACATATTGAACAGGACATTTATAATCCTATTGAGATGATAGCATTCGCAGACATTATAACAGCCCCCTCCAAGGAATATAAGGAATACCTTGAAACCAATTACCATCTAAAAAATGTGAAAAATATAGAAGGTTATCCCCATGCCCTTTACGTGAAAAATCTGAAACTTGAAGATCCAAGGATTGTTAAAAAAAGATACAACCTCCACGAATTCATACTTGCAGTGCTTGGAGGCGATTTGAAAACCCAGGATATCCCACCCCTAATCAGAAAATTAGAAACACTACAAGAGAATATCCTATTGGCACCCTTCAGATTTGATAAGAAATACATCGAAAAAAATATAACCTCCCAGAAGATCCATGTTTTAGAAGGCTTTGTTGATCTCCCAAGTTTAATGAAAGCCTCAAAGGCCATGATCTATGCTGCGGGCATGGGCGTCACAATAGAAGCAAGCGTCCTTGGAGTCCCCTCGATCAAAATTGCGGGATTTCATCGCCAACATGCGAGTATCGACCTCTGTGAAAAAATAGGCATACCCATAGCTAAAATAGAGGACATAGACTCCATCATACATGATCTAAAACCTCCAAAGTCGGACTATCTCCTTTCAACCGCAGAAAAGTCCGTTGAAAAACTGATCAAACTACTGGAAAGCTCCCAACCAAGGGGCCCCCGTGGCGGTTTTAAGAGTTTCAAAAAAATATGGAAAGCTCGATCAAAATTTAAGTAAACTTATCCCATATTTTTTGCAAAGGGGAACACCTTTGATAAAAAACAACAATGGAAAGACTAAAGTCCCAGATTAGCCACAGACAAGTTTTTAATATAAAAATCTTATATGATCAAAGCTTAAAAAAGCACAAAAAAATATTACAGTCACCTCTTCCATCTTACTGGTATAAAAAGTTAACTATAAATCTCAGATGAAAAAATACTTAACAAATACCAGAATAATAAAATGTGGTGATATAATGGTTGCAAAGATCGGTGTACTAAAATGTGGAAACCTTGGGACATCCCCAGTGATTGACCTAGTACTTGATGAAAGAGCTGACAGACCAAATGTCGAGATCCGTGTAATGGGATCAGGGACTAAAATGAACCCTGAAGATATAGAATTCGTAGTCCCCAAAATGCTCGAACTAGACAGAGACTTTGTCATATTCATAAGCCCAAACCCAGGGGCGCCAGGACCAGCAAGGGCAAGAGAACTACTCTCTGAAGCCGACGTACCCGCAATGATAGTGGGAGATGCCCCAGGCCTCCGCGTGAAAGATGAAATCGAAGAACAAGGACTCGGGTACATTATAGTCAAAGCAGACTCCATGATAGGTGCAAGAAGAGAATTCCTAGACCCAACTGAGATGGCAGCATTCAATGCAGACTTAATGAAAGTACTCGCATTAACAGGCGCATACAGGGTAGTCCACAACACAATCGACGCCATGATAGCTGATGTAGAAGCTGGAAAAGAAATTGAACTACCACAGCTTGTAATTACAAGAGACGTGGCAGTCGAAGCCGCAGACTTCAAAAACCCATATGCAAAGGCAAAGGCCATGGCAGCATATGAAATAGCAACAAAAGTCGCTGACATCGACGTTGAAGGATGCTTCATGGTACAAGACCCAGAAAAATACATCCCAATAGTAGCCTCTGCACACGAAATGATGTCAACAGCCGCAAAACTAGCAGAAGAAGCAAGAGAAATAGAAAAATCCAACGACACCGTGAAGAGAACACCACACGGAAAAGAAGGAGAAACACTATCCAAGGAAAAACTGCTCGAGAAACCTTCATAAAATTCTATTTTTTTATTTTCCTCTTTTTTTTGGTGTTTTTGTGTTTGATGTGATAATAGTCGGCGCCGGACCCGGGGGACTAATCGCCGCAGACAAACTAGCAGACCATTTAAAGGTTCTAGTAGTCGATAAAGGAAGAGACATGGACAAACGATACTGTCCAGCCCTAAAAGATGGCATATGTAGAAGATGTTCCCCCTGTAACATAATGTGCGGCCTCGGAGGAGCCGGCGGATTATCAGATGGGAAACTAAACCTAAGACCAGACATTGGAGGCAACCTAGAAGAATTCGTAGACACCAAGAAAGCATGGGAACTTGTAAAAGAAGTTGACAATTTCTTCCTCAAACATGGAGCCCCAGAAGAATTATATTCGCCCGAAGAAAAAGAAGTGGAGAAGATTTTGAAAAAATCAGCTGCAGCTGGTATAAATTTTATCCCTATCATCCAAAGGCATATAGGATCTGATAAGACGCCCATGGTCCTAAAATCTATAAAGGAAGACCTTGAAAAAAGGGGTGTGAAATTCCTCCTAGAAACAAGGGCATTAGATATTATCACAAAAAATGGGAAAGTAGAAGGGCTCAAAGTCCAAGATAAGAATGGGAAGGAGAATATTATAAAATGTAGGTTTTTAATTCTTGCACCTGGAAGATCTGGTTCCATGTGGCTTGCAGAGCAAATGAAAAAACTTTCAATCCCCATAAAGTACAATCCAGTGGATATCGGGGTAAGGGTCGAAATCCCAAGTATAGTAATGGAGGATATCACAAGGATAAGCTGGGACCCGAAATTCCATATTATAACAAAAAGCTACGACGACTTTGTAAGAACATTCTGCGTCTGCAACAAAGGATTCGTAGTTGAAGAAGCCTACGACGACTTCAAGGGAGTTAACGGACATTCAATGCGCACAAAAACATCTGATAATACCAATTTCGCATTTTTAGTTAAAGTTGAACTTACAGAGCCAGTTGAAAACACATCTGCATACGCCCTTTCAATTGCGAAAATATCTAATACACTTGGTGGGGGTAAACCAATAATACAAAGATTAGGAGACCTTAGAAGGGGGAGAAGATCCACTTGGAAGAGATTAAAAAGGAGTCCGGTGAAGCCAACACTAAAAGATGTAACACCTGGAGACATTGCACTAGTCCTACCCTACAGGATAGTCCTCGATATAATAGAAGGCCTAGAAGCACTTGATAAGGTCATACCAGGGGTGGCCTCAGATTATACATTACTATATGCCCCTGAAATAAAACTTTATGCAATGAGAATAGAAGTAGACAAAAACATGAAAACGCCAATCAAAGGATTATATGCTGTAGGAGATGGAGCAGGAGTTTCTAGGGGCATTGTAGGCGCTGCAGCCACGGCACTCATAGCCGCAGAACATATAAGTAAATTTTAAATGTATTCACAATATCTTATTCATCTTTCAATCCACTAGCATGACCCCACCACCTACTCTCATACCAACTAAGCTAATAAGGATCACAAGGGCAGTTACGATATGTGGGGGGTAGTTCACATGTGCCATGATGGTAACTTTAGAAATTGTAGGGTATGCTTGAAATAGATGAAGCATATTTCCTGGTTAAATTTATAAATAGCCCTTTGTACTTGGTATTTTTTGGTGTTCGATTTTCGAGGCACTTCTTAGTGAAATTGCAAGTGCTTTGAAAAGAGCTTCTATTTTATGATGATCATTCCCTCCGCGGACTCTTGCATGGATGTTTATCTGGGCATTTTTTGCAAATGAATCAATGAAATGTGGAATGTTCTCCGTTGAAATATCACCAACCTTCTCCCTTTCAAATTCCATATCAAGGACGGTGTATGCTCTTCCTCCAAGGTCGACTGCTACCATTGCAATGGATTCATCCATCGGCACTATTGCATGGGCAATTCTCTTTATACCCCTCTTATCTGATAGGGCTTCTTTGAAGGCCCTGCCGAGTGTTATCCCCACATCTTCGATGGTGTGGTGGTCATCAACTTCTAAATCCCCCCTCACCTTTACTTCAAGATCGAATAATCCATGTATTGTGAAAGATTCTAACATATGATCGAAGAATTTGAGTCCTGTGTCGATTATATAATTCCCTTCACCATCCAAATTCATATCCACTTTAACCTCGGTTTCACGGGTTTTCCTCGATTTCTGGGCCTTTCTCATAATTATCATCCCTTATTATTCTTATAGCCTCCTCGGGGCATTTGCTTGCGCAGATAATGCAAAGGTGACAATATTCAAGGTTAGATGGGATTGCTACTTTCCTTTTCTTGTCTATTGTCCATATTTTACCGCCCTTGGGGCAGGCTTCTTTGCATTTCCCGCAACCTGTACATTTTTCAAGGTCTATGATTATCTTCATATAAGGGTTACCTTTTCATGGTTTTATGAGTTCTATGGCTGTCGCCTTGAATCCTGCGAAGACTTCCTTGCCAATTTCTAACTTCAGCTCATCCAGGGCCTGTTTTGTTATATAACCTGTTAACTCTATGTTATCTGTTTTTAATTTAACCTTCAGTATATTGCCTGCGGATTTGATGGATTTAATCTTGGTTTTTATAACGTTTCTTGCGCTTGTTTCATATTTTTTGTCCATGAGTATTATGTCCTCTGGATGTATTAATAGGATTACCTTTTCCCCCTTTTCGAATTTTTCCTTTAATGGGGCTTTTATAATATTTTCACCGGCTTTAATTTCGATGATCCTATCATCTACTTTTATGTCATTGATGATTCCTCTAATTTCGTTAAATGCACTTTTTCTAACTAGTACTTGCATTTTACGGTATTCTCGTATTATATATTCACCTATCCTGGTAAGCTGGCTGCTTCCCCCTCCACCACTCCCGCCTCTTCTTGTTGAAACAATTTTTTCACCGAGTGCATGTTCTATCCTTTTTATATATAAGAGCGCTGTCCTATAGGGGATTTCTGATTTTTCAGAGGCCCTTTTTATCGACTTGTATTCATTTATTGATTGGAGTAATCTGAACTTTTTATTATCGATCCAAATGCTCTTTCCTTTTATTTTTAATTTGTAGTTTTCTTTTAGCATTGTTATCCTCCCAAATTATCTGGGAGTGTGCTTATCGATAAAGTCGATTAATCTGTTGATCGGCCCCTCCAGTGGCCCCATTCTTGAACTGAAACGTTTCATCAAACGTATATCCCTTTTTTCGAAACCTTTCACGGCTAATAGTGCTGTTACATATATTGGGGATGATACTATAAGTGCTATTATAAGTCCTGTTATTGTATTGGGTATTATGATGAGGGGGATGGCTGTTATGATGGATGCTAGTGTTATCTTCCAAAATGAGGTGTATGGTAGTCTCACATTGGTGATTTGGAACGTTTTCCATAGTGAAAGTAGCATTATAATGAATGTTGCGATGGTTGTTGCAAGAGCACCCCCCTCAATACCATAAACTGGTACCATGATAACGTTAAGTACTAGGTTTATGAGAGTACCTATCAATAATATGTACATTGGAAGACGTGGGTAGCCTATTCCTTGGGTGATGCTTGCAGATACTGCGAAGAGTGTGTAGAATGTCATGCCAACGACAAGAATTGTAAGCGCACCAGCACCATAAATGAAAGCACCCCCAAAAAGAAGTTCAAGGATAGGCTTTGAAAATATTGCAATACCCACACATAATGGGAGGACAAATAACAGTACAAGCCTATAGGATTGCACAACATAAGTTTCAAGCAAACTCTTGTCTTTAAGCGCTGAAGCTTCTGAAGCGGCTGGTAAAACAGCTGTAGCAACTGAAAGGGAGACAATAAGTGGTAATCTTGCGATCGGATCCGCGGCAGTATAATAACCAACAGCCCTAGTCGCTAGGAATATGCCTATAGCAAAAACACTTATATCATAGATGGCCATTTCAGATAATGCTGTTATAATTACCGGGATGGAAAAACCTAAAAGGACTTTCATTAATCCTAACTCTTCTTGGAAATTTAATTTGTTCTCACGATCAACTGGTGGAAGGTAATCTTTAAGTAACTTTTCATAGATTACAAATGCAGAAACTGCAGATGCTATAAAACCGAAACCTGTACCTATAACAGCCCCGGCCGCATAAAAACCAACCATTACAAATAAGACTGCGAATATTATCATGAATATTTGTTCAATTGCCCGTGTCACGACAACATACTCCATCCTATAAATGCCCTGGAAGGCGCCCCTGAATGCGCCTACGATAACACTAAATGGTGTGATAAGTGAAACAGCTTGTATAGGATACAGTGCAAGGGGCTTATGGAAAACATCATTTGCAAGCCAGGGTGCTATGAAAAATATTATAATAGAAAAACTAAGACCAAGGATGATCATCAGCTTCAAAGAGGTGTGAAGGACTTGTGTTGCCATCTGATCTTCATTGAGGGCCTTGTACTGTGCGATATATTTTGCGATGGCTGGTGGCAGACCACCAGCTGAGAGTATTTGGAATATCCCCTGGAGGGGGAATGTTAAGCCGAGAAGACCATAACCTTCAGGTCCAAGCAATCTGGTCATGAATACTCTGTATATGTATCCTCCAACTCTGAAAAGGAGGCTGCTGACCATTATAAGGAAGCTGCCCTTCACTAGTTTTGATGTGCTACTTGTCAAACTCATTAAATCACCCAAGAAAAAAAATAAAGGACCCTGGTGAATGATTATTCTTTTTCCAAGAATCTTATGAACATTTTAAGGGTCTTCTGGAGGCTTCTGAATCCTTCTTTGTCCTTTTTAACCCCTTCCAGCGTGTCTTTTGACCAGAAACATGCGCCGAGGTTTGCTCCGAAGGCTCCTCCGCTTACTGGTATCACGCCATTTGCTATATAGAATGTGTGTATTTGTTGGATTGCGAGTTCCTGTCCCCCGGCTCTGTCACCGCCAACGGCGATTGCCATTCCGGTTTTTCCACGGAGAATATCATAATCTTTCATGTTGAGTGCTCGGCATCTGTCTATTATAATCTTGGTTTGGGCGCTTAGCCCACCATTGTAAACAGGTGTGGCGATTAATATGCCCCTTGCCCTTGGGAGGAGATCATAGAGGGTGTACATATCATCCTTGTTTATGCACTCTTTTTTCTTTAAACAATAATCGCAGTGTTTACATGGACTTAGGTCTTTTCCTCTGACAGTGAAAAATTCCGTTTCGTATCCTTCATTTTCTAGCGTGTTAAGGGCTTTTTTCAGCACGTATTCTGTGGCTTGTTTTCGTGGGCTTCCGCATATGCCGATTACATCCATTATTTCACCCGGCTTCAGATCTGTTTTATATGGCTTTTTGGTGTGTTGGATAATCTTTTTTAGCTTTTAACATCCACCTAATAACTTGTAAGTTATAACTTTTAACTTATAAGTTATGTGTGGGGGTAAAATAAAAAAATAATGTCTAGATTGGCTCATCTTCTTCATGTGGTAATCTCATTGTGTCAGGATCTGGTGGCAATTCCTCTAAGAAATCCTCTGCTGCTCTTCGCGGATCCTTGGATCCAGTTATATACCTTCCAACAACTATTATATCAGCACCACTTTCAAGGGCTCTTCTTGTCTTGGATGGTGTTATTCCACCCGCCACAGCAACTAATCCTCTTTCACCGATGATCTCCTTTATCTTTGGGATGTCACCCCATTCTGAAACTTCTGCTGCTCCAACATCAATATTCTTATGTAAAAGTACGATCTCGGGCTTGTATCTAAGTTCTTCAAGTTTTTCTGCGACATTTTCAACATTCATCATATCAAGGATAGAATATATGCCCTGTTTTCGCGCTTCATGGACAGCTTTCTCAATTGTTGCTTTTGTTGCAAGTCCTGATATGGCAACAGCATCCGCTGTTTCATCAGCCGCCATCTTAACTTCCATCCTACCAACATCTAAAGTTTTAAGATCTGCTATTATAAACGCGTCCTTTCTCAGTTTCCGTATCCTATTCACGATCCCTACACCAAACTTTTTGACAAGTGGCGTGCCCGCCTCGAGCAGTATCCTTTCACGTGGTGGGAGAACATCCACCACCCTCTCCATTTCTTCAACACTTTCAAGATCCAACGCCACTTGTAAATATGGTGGGTTCCATAATCTTATAGGCTTGAACCCCATAACAGGATGCACACCCCTATCCTTTTCAGAAAGGATCTTTTCAATTGATGGGTAACCTTCCATGGCCCTTCTTATTGCAAGTTTTGTCGCCCCATAATTATAATGGTAGATTTTCTGGTAATCCTCCGCCTCTGGATGGATGAAAACACTCACAATTATGACCAGATCTTCAACCTTCTCCTTTGGTATTATCCCCTCTTCCACGGCATCTGCAACAGCCCTTGCAACAGCTGTCTGAGCAGGCCCGAATACTTTATTAGCATCTTCCAAACATCCAATGGTCACCTTTGGTATCATTAATGTTGCGGGTTTTGTCATTAGATTGGGCCTTATAACAGAAAGCAAGGGCGTGTGGCCGATTGAAATATTTGTAAGTCCGGTTGCAAAGGCCGAGCCTACAATACCTTCCTTATCCCCTATTATAAGATCTATATGGGCGACTTCATTGCCTTTTCCTATCAGCGCTTCACCAATCCTATACATTCGAATCCTCCAAAATTATTTGTTCATATATGCTTCCATTTGTGATATTAATTTTCTCCTTGAAAACTCATATAAAATTTTCACGAAGGGTTAGTATCCTAAACAAGGAACCTAGTAAATCAATCTCAATTCTTGATTTTTATAATAATTTTATAAGTTAAAATATAAAAAGTAGTCTAATTGGGGAATATTTTGCAGTTTTTTATGAAAAAATATAGTGGTTTTTATTTGTTGTTTTCTGGTAGGGTGCCTGTGAGGTAGTCTTCGTATCCTTGGAGGTCTAATAGTCCGTGTCCTGAGAAGTTGATTACTATCGTCTTTTCTTCGCCGGTTTTTTTACATTTTTTGGCTTCGTCGATTGCCACTTTTATCGCGTGGCATGTTTCTGGTGCTGGTATAACACCCTCTGCCTTTGCAAATGTCACACCACTTTCAAATACTGATTTTTGGCTAACGGCTCGTGCTTTCACTATCTTTTCTTTTACTAGTAGTGCGATTTGTGGCGCCATTCCATGGTATCGTAGGCCACCTGCGTGTACTGAGGGTGGTATGAAGTCATGTCCTAGTGTGTACATCTTAAGTAGGGGTGTCATTCCTGCTGTGTCACCGTAATCGTAGCGGTACTCTCCTTGGGTGAGGGTTGGGCAGGCTACGGGTTCTGATGCTATGAATTCGCAGTCGAGCTTTCCATCTATTTTATCTTTTACGAAGGGCAGTATTGTTCCGCCGAAGTTGCTTCCTCCACCAACACATCCGATCATGATGTCTGGGGTCTCTTCTGCGATTTCAAGTTGTTTTTTTAATTCTAATCCTATGACGGTCTGGTGTAGGAGTACATGGTTCAGTACGCTACCGAGGGAGTAGTATGCCTTTTCGTTTTGTAGTGCCTCTTCTATGGCCTCTGATATTGCTATACCGAGGGATCCTGGATGTTCGGGGTTTTCCTTTAATATTTTCCGCCCGAATTCTGTGTCTGTGCTTGGTGATGGTACGATTTCAGCTCCATAGATTTGCATTATTGTTTTTCTATAAGGTTTTTGGTTGTATGATACTCTTACCATGTATACTTTGCATTCTAGGCCCATTAGTGAACATGCAAGGGATAATGCGCTCCCCCATTGTCCCGCTCCTGTCTCTGTTGTAAGTCTTTCTGCACCGTCTTTTTTCGCATAGTATGCTTGTGCTATTGCTGTGTTGAGTTTGTGGCTTCCTGTTGGTGAGTAGTCTTCTCTTTTGTAGTATATTCTGGCGGGTGTGTCTAGCATTTTTTCGAGGCCTTTTGCCCTGAATAGTGGTGTTGGCCTTCCTATTCTCTTGTAAATTTCTCTAATTTCTTTTGGGATTTTTATCCATCTTTCCATGGACATTTCTTGTTCTAGCACGCCACTTGAGAACATCTGGGGTAATTTACTTATGTTGTCTTTTTCTTCGGGGTTTTTTGGTTCTGGTAATGGTACTGGTAGGTCTGAGTTAATGTTATACCATTTTTTTGGTAATTCTTTTTCATCTAGTATTATCTTGTTCATTTGATCACCTTTCATAGGTTGGCATGGTACCAAATTATCTATAAAGCACTATTTAAATCTTTGCTGTACAAAAACATACATTAGGTGATAAGGTTTTTCTGAACATAACACCTTACATTACCCCCATGAAAATACTCGCAATCGACGTGGGAGTAGGAACACAAGACATAATGCTATACAATTCAAAATATAATATCGAAAACTCAACCAAAATGGTACTACCATCCCCCACAAAAATACTCGCCAAAAAAATAAGAAAAACCAGACAAAACCTATTCCTAACAGGAAACACAATGGGGGGCGGGCCAATAACATTCGCAATCAAAGAACATCTCAAAAAAGGATACAAAATAACAATGACACCAGAAGCGGCAAGAACAATAAAAGACGACCTCCAAAAAGTAAAAAAGCTCGGTATAAAAATATCAAAAGAAAACCCCCACAACTGGAAAACCATAAAACTCGCAGACATCAACATAAAAGCCCTAGAAACCGCCCTAGCAAATCTAAACATCAAACTAGAATTCGAACATCTCGCAATCGCAGTCCAAGACCACGGACACTCACCAAAAATGGGTGACAGAGACTTCAGATTCCATAAAATAAAAGAAAAACTCAAAAAACCCACACCACCCGAAGAATTCGCATACCCAAACAAAATCCCAAAATACTTCACAAGAATGAACTCAATCAAAAAAAGCCTAAAAAAATACAACCCATTACTCATGGACTCCAAATTCGCAGCCATAACAGGCGCACTCCAAGACCCCAAAATCACAAAATATAAAAAACTCGTAGTACTAGACGTTGGCAACGGCCACACACTAGCCGCAACCATAAAAAAAGGTAAAATCATGGGACTCATGGAACACCACACAAAAATGCTAAACCCTGATAAAATCGAAAAACTCATCAAAAAACTAGTCAACGGAACCCTCACACACACCCAAGTCCACGAAGATGGAGGCCATGGAGCACATATAATCGATGCCATAAAAACATACGAAAAAGTAGTGGTAACAGGACCACAACGCAGACTACTTGACAGAACACACCTCCCAGCATATCACGCCACCCCCGCAGGGGACGTGATGATGACAGGACCAGTTGGACTCATAAACAGTGTAATATACCACAGAGGAGAACACCCATGATACTCGACCCCCACATCCATAGTATATATTCCGGTGACGCGAAAGGAACACCACGACAGATAATCAAAAGAGCAATCCTTGTAGGTCTTGACGCGATAGCAATCACAGACCATGATACCATGCAAGGCTCAAAAGTCGCTAAAAAAGAAGCCAAGGACTTTAAAAGCATCATAATAGTACCGGGCATGGAGATAAGCACATCCAAAGGACACATCCTAGCCCTGGGCGTCCAAGAAGAGATAAAGAAGGGCGTAACACCCCAAGAAGCCGTTGACAGAATACACGAACAAGGGGCTATTGCCATAGTCCCCCACCCCTTTGTAAGATACAGAAAAGGCCTCTTCGTGAACATCCAAGATTTAAAGGTTGATGCTATAGAAACCTTAAACTCCCGTTACATTCTCGGTTATTCAAATTGGAAGGCTAAAAAATTCGCCAAGAAAAGAAACCTTCCAATGATAGGTGCGAGCGACGCCCATTTTGTAACAGCCATTGGAAGTTGCTACACACAAGTAGATTCAGAGCCAAACCCCGATGACATACTCTCCGCTATAAAAAAAGGAAAGACCAAACCCCATGGGAGTAGAACACCCTTACACCTCATATTAAAAGAAGTAATTAACAAGAAGATAAAAAAATGTTAGCCCACCACATCCTAGATCCCATTATAAAATTCCTGCAGGAAAATTTTTTCTACCTCCACCCAGGTTATACTCTATTTAACACCATAGTCTTCGGTCTGATCCTTGGCCTAGTAGTATTAATTATAATAAGGATGTTCAAGTGGATTAAAAAGGACCCTAAAGATCTTTTTTTACCAATCATCCCCTTTATATTTGTAGGATCTGGTGCAAGGGCCCTAGTCGATAATGGAGTCTATCCACTCACCCTTTTTCTTGTCACACCAGGAATTTATATCATAGTAGGTTTAACAGCGATAGTAACCTTGTTAGCATCTGTCAAACTCGAGGAAAAATTTGGATGGGATTATAGACGTATCATATTCCTGACCGGACTCATACTTTCAACCCCCAACATCATCCACCTAAAACCCTTTAATCTCACCCCCTTTTTCGGGATATTAGGCATATGGGCGGCTTTCACAAGCATCTTCGCGATATTGGGGTTAAAATGGGATCTTCTGAATGATAAAACCAATTTGACTGTTTTATCAGCCCATTTATTCGATGCTTCCACAACCTTCGTCGCTGTTGATTTCTATGGCTACTGGGAACAACATGTACTGCCAACCCTCCTTACAAACATTACCAACACAGCCTTTGTAATGTTCCCATTAAAAATATTAGTAATATTAACCGTCCTCTACCTCATCGAAGGCTTTGAGGACAAATACGTGAAAAACACTCTGAAAATTAGTATATTCATCTTAGGCCTCGCCCCTGGACTTAGAAATTTCCTAACCCTCTGCATGGCAACATGATCTAGCAATTATGGGAGAGGAAACTTTATAAACCTAATAGGATAATAATATAATCAATAATCCCCCATATTATAATTCAGCTCCTTTTGAGGAATTGCCATGTCCATAGAGGAAGTGAAATACATAGATGAAGTGAAAAATGAAATGAAACTCCCAAAAAAAGTCAAAATATTTGACACAACCCTAAGAGACGGTGAACAAACACCTGGAGTAGCCCTAACAGTAGATGAAAAAATCAGTATAGCCCAAAAATTAGATCAACTGGGAGTGAACATAATCGAAGCCGGTTTTCCAGCCGCCTCCCCAGGTGAAAAAAATGCCGTGAAAAATATCGCATCACTCTCACTAGACGCGAACATCTGTGGCCTGGCAAGAGTATTAAAAGGAGACCTTGACGCCGCACTAGACTGCGACGTTGACTACATCCACACATTCATTGGCACATCACCCATACATAGAAAATACAAACTCAAAATGGATAAAGAAGAGATAATCCAAAAAGCAATATTCGCAGTCGAATACGCGAGAGACCATGGAGTCAAAGTAGAATTTTCAGCTGAAGATGCTACAAGAACAGAATTCGATTACCTACTCAAAATCTACAAGACCGTCGAGGATGCAGGAGCCCACATCATAAACGTCCCAGATACAGTAGGCGTCATGATACCACGGGCCATGGAACACCTCATAAATAAACTAAATGAAAACCTCAAAATACCATTAAGTGTCCATTGCCACGACGATTTCGGACTTGCAGTCGCAAATTCACTATCAGCAATAGAAGCCGGTGCAAGTCAAGTACATGTCACCATTAATGGTCTAGGAGAAAGAGCAGGCAACGCAGCCCTAGAAGAAGTTGTCATGGCACTAATCATACACTATGGAATCCCGGTAGATATAGAGACAAAAAGGCTCGTTGACATTTCAGAATTTGTCTCAAAGATCACAGGAGTTAAAATGCCACCCAACAAGGCTATTATAGGTGAAAACGCATTCGCCCACGAAGCAGGAATCCATGTACATGGGGTGACAGAAAAATCCGAAACATACGAGCCCATAAAACCAGAAATGGTGGGACATAAAAGAAGGATAGTCCTGGGCAAACATACAGGTACAAAGGCCATAAAATCAAAACTAGAAGAACACGGCATAGAAATGGACGAAAAACAGCTCCAAACACTCTATGAACAAGTGAAAGAGCTTGGAGATAAGGGTAAACGGGTGACAGACGCCGACCTCAAGGCAATGGCCATCACACTCCTAGGACGCGCACCAGAAGAAATAGTCAAACTAGAAGGTATAGCGGTGATGACAGGAGAAAGTGTGATGCCAACAGCAACAGTAAAACTCAGAATCAAAGACAAAATCAAAACAGCAGCAAAAACAGGAGTAGGACCTGTTGACGCCGCCATAAACGCCATACACAGTCTAGTGAGCGAAACTGCTGATATAGAATTGGAAGAATATAACATAGAGGCCATAACAGGGGGTACGAACGCACTTGCAGAAGTCTTCGTGGTAATGAGCGACAAAAAAGGCAACAAAGCAACAGGAAGGTCAACAAGGGAAGACATAGTAATGGCCAGTGTAGAAGCAGTCCTCGACGCCATAAACAAAATACTAACCCTAAAATGACAGGTGGGCCCAGATGGAGCCAATGTCCACATGCAAACTCTTCGGGGCCATAAGAGCTCTTATAGGTATAAAGAATACAATACCAGTCATACATGGTCCAAGGGGCTGCGCATATCACATAAGATACCTTCTAAGCGCGAGAAGCGGTTCAAGGATACGAATATGTTCCACCGAATTATCACAAGAGGATATAGTATTCGGAGCGGAAAACAAACTGAAAGAGACCATCATAACCGTTGACAGAACATACAAACCCGAATTAATCCCAATTTTAACCTCCTGCTCAACTAGTATAATCGGAGAAGATATCCAAAAAGTTGCAAGGGAATTAAAAGATGAAATAAACGCAGATATCATAACCATAAGTGCAGGAGGTTTTGAATCAGATCAAAGCGGAGGATACGAAGAAGTACTAGAGACACTTATAAAGGATATCACAATCCCCAACCGAGCAAATGGAAAGACCAAAAAACCATCAATAAACCTTATAGGCGTCTTTAGAGGGGGTCCTGACCTTTTAAAACTTAAAAAAACCCTCAAGAATATGGGTATACTTATAAACTGTGTGCTTACAAGTGGAAGCAACCTAGAAGATATAAAAAATATCCCACTAGCCCACTTAAACTATTCCTTCTGCGACATTTCAGGCATCATACCATGCAAAATACTCGAAGAAGAATTCGGAATACCATATGTTTACTATCCATTCCCAATGGGATTTTCAAATTCATTAAATTTTTTCAAAACACTCATAGACCATTTCAACTTAAATTATCCTCTACATGAAGAATACGACAAATTAAAACCGTCCATTGATTACTTCCGACAAAAACTCGATGGCTACAAAGCTGCTATAATCGCAGGACCCACAAGAGCCATAGCATTAGCCTCCTTTGTCAGAGAACTTGGAATGACACCCGTACTAATATCAATAGATCTAATCGGAGAATACACGCTAAAAGAACTTAAATGGGCCATTGGGGATGCGAAACCGAAAGTGCTCATCGAACCAGAACTCGGAGAAATCGAAAACTTCATAAAAAAAGAGCAACCCCACATAATCCTAGGAGGCCTCGGAGAATCATATTTCTCCTATAACCTCAAAATCCCAGTTTTGGATGTAATGCACGGAAAAGAACTGACATGGGGCTTCCAAGGCGCCCTCTCAATCTCACAAAAAATACTCAACTTAATCAGAGAATAATTTTAACCCTGTGACCGTCCCCATTGAACCCCTAGAAAAACCCTCTACAAAGTATACCCTGCAAACCATCATCATCAAAACACCCAACCAATAAATTGAGGGGTATTCCACACTGCTAACCCCATGAAATCGAAAGGACACAATAGGGGAAGGATAGAAAGTTATATATATAAGAGGTAACAACAACTATAAGATAGAATGTGGGGCTGAGACAGTCCCGAACGCCTGTGGAGAGAGGCCCATTACCCCCGATGATCCCCTATAGGAAAGTGATCATAGGGGCAAGTCTTCTCAGTGAAGCAGGAAGCCCCACCCACTAGGGTGGGGTAGTTCACGACATTCTATTGGAGGTTAAGTGATGTCAGAGGAAAATGTTGTATACATTGGAAACAAACCCGTCATGAACTATGTGTTGGCCGTTGTAACCCAAATGAACGGCGGAGCTGATGAGGTGATATTAAAAGCTCGGGGTAGAGCTATAAGCCGAGCTGTTGATGTCGCCGAGATTGTGAAAAACCGTTTCATACCGGACATTGACGTTGCCAACATTGATATTTCCACAGAGGAAATCATTGGTAACGAAGGAACAGCTACAAACGTTTCAGCAATTGAAATCCAGTTAAGGAAATAGGAAATTTTGCAATTTTTTGGGGAGTGTCGGGGATTGCTCCATCCCACTTTACATTTTTTTAATCCCCGACCATGCTCATCCCTAGAGGATCCTATAGATCATCTGCTCATTAATATTCTTATACCCACCATCACCCCGATTATGATTATGATTATCCCAAGGGTATAATATGCGAATATTGGAGTTGGACCCTCCTTTTTTTCACTATCAACAGAGTATGTGTAGCCGTTTTCTGATGCAAAGTATACTGCCTTCCCATAGGCCACTGGGGAGGATCTTATTGGTGAATTAAACAGATAATAGCCTGGTGAATATTTCCATTCCTCCTTTCCACTATATTTATTCAGAACATACAGCGTCCCATCATCCGAACCCAAGGCCACATACTCGTCAAAGAGGGCTGCTGTAGATCTTATAGGCCCTCCGGTCTGGTATGACCACTTTAATTGTCCATCCCTGGTGTCGAGGCATGTGAAGTTTCCATTATCGGCTCCTATAAAAAGGCTGTTGTCCTTTTCATCTATAGTGGGAGATGAATACACTTTATCGCCAAGGTTGTATTTCCATTCTATCGTCCCATCATCAACATTAAAGGCATAAAGGTGGCCATCATTTGATGCGACATAGACTGTCCCATTATAGAAGGCGGGGGCTGAATATATCGCGTCTCCAGTAGTGTAATTCCATATTTCCGTCCCATTTTCCGTTCCAATTGCATATAATCTTCCGTTTGTAGCTGCAACATAAAGTGTATCATTTACAAGTAAAGGCGAGGATTTTATAGAATCGCCAAGGTATAAATCCCATTTTTTGGAACCGGTTTCCAGGTCTATGGCATAAATACGGCAATCATCCGATCCAATATAAACAGTATCATTTGAAACCGCAGGGGAAGATTCTATAGAATTGCCTGTTTTAAATTTCCATTTCAGTTCACCAGTTTCTATGTCTATAGCATAAAGATACCCATCCTTTGAACCTACAAATAAAGTATTGTTCTTTATCGTGGGTGAAGACACTATACTGGCGCCGGTTTTATAATCCCAGAGGATTATACCATCCTCAAGATCTATCGCATATATTTTCCCATCCAAGGACCCGATATATCCTACCTTGTTAAATATTGCTAGTGAACCATTAACTGGTCCTATCCTTGTTGTCCATGGATGGGGTGCGAAATCACTAGGCTCCTCTAGGAAGCCTGTATGTTGGGGATTACCATGGAACATGGGCCAGTCAACAGCGGACACAGGACCGAGAATAACACATATTATTAAGAATCCCATTATTATCTTCTTGTTTTTCATGATATCACCTTCATATGTCCCTATTGAATCTTGTAACACCTAATGTGAAGAATATGAAAGTAAACGCGAGCAATATCATGATATCAGACCATATTTCAGTGATACCAGCCCCTTTTAATATCACAGCCCTTAGAGCATCATTTGCATAGGTTAAGGGGAATACATATGCTAGTTTCTGGAAAAACCATGGCATAGTTTCTATTGGGTAGAAGACCCCTGATACGAACATCATTGGCATTTGAAATGGCATCATCATCTGCATGTAATCTTCTTGGGTTTCTGCCCTTGCAGATATCATTATACCGAAGCCTACAAAACATAAAGCGGTTAATACGAGTAAAAGGACTGTTAAGAGGATGCTTCCTTTTATTGTCACACCAAAAAGTACTATGGCGACTATGAGCAGTATCAAAGCTCTTCCTGTTTCTGTTATTAACTTTGACATGATTTTTCCACCGACAACTGTCGCTATACTTGTTGGTGTCATGAAAAGTCTTGCAAGTTCTCCTGTTTCCCTTTCACCGGCGATTGAACGTCCCATACCACCCATACATGCGAACATTATCGTCATTGCTAATATACCCGGGATTAGGAAATCCATATATTTCACATCACCATATATTCTATCAACTTCAAAGTTAATGGTATTCACAATACTCTGGAACATGTTAGAAGTCCCATTTTGTGTTATAGGACCTGTTTGACCCTCTATTTGCATTTTCTGGACTCCGATTTCTCCTGAGATCCTTGCGAATAATGTTTGTGTTGCTGGTACAATTGCTTGAGTTGCGAGTTGATCCGAAGAATCAACATATAGGATAACTGTTGGGGCCTGTCTGCTTTTTAGGTTGTCATAATCGGGTGGTAGTATGATAGCGGCTTTAACTGCACCCGATTCTACCATATCCTTTGCCTGGTCAGGGTCTGATGTCACTTCCTTGACATCATATAAGCTCATATTTTTTATAGCCGCGACAGTCTGATCAGTTACAGGGCCATGGCTTTGTTCAACTATAACTATGGGGATATTTTCGAGGGATCCTCCCATCCCATAACCGAAGAAGACTATTGCGATTATTGGGAATAATAGTATGGCTATTAGTCGTGGTTTGTGCCTCCATAATTCTAGGAGGTCTTTTTTGATCATCCACATGATCTTTTTTGTTTCCATTTTATTCCACCTTCTCAGACGTTACTTTTATGAAAACATCCTCTAGGCTCGGGTCTTTCGTTGAAATAGACTTTATAATCCCGCCATTGTCTAGGATGGTCTTTATAACCGTGTTAATGTCATTTTCTGATCTCTCATCTATTCTTATCGTTATACGATTGCTATGGTGCCTCTCGATTCCCATGACCATTGGTAGTTTCTTTATTTCTGCAATAATCTTGTCTGTAAGATTAACTATGAACACGCTTATCTCTCTATACTCTCTTTCAAGGATCTCGCCCTCTTCACTTTCTTCTTCTATCTTTCTTAGTATTCTGGCCACCTTTGATTTCTTTTCTCTGATTACAGCATCTTTGAGTGCTTGGGGTGTGTCGAAGGCTGCTAACACTCCCTGGTTTATTATGCCTACATGGTCGCAGAGTAGTTCTACTTCGTACATGTCATGGGAGCAGAGTATTATAGTGTGTCCTTCATTGTTTAATTCGCCTATAAGATCCCATAGTACTCTTTTGGTTGTTGGGTCCAATCCGATGGTTGGCTCGTCCAGGAATAAGATTTCTGGTTGGTGTATTAGACTGGCTACGAGTGAGACTTTTTGTTGTTGTCCCCCTGATAGGTGTCTTACGAGTTTGTTTTCTGCGTATTTGATGTCGACCATTTCCATGAGTTCATCGATTCTTTCTTCCTTTAGTCCTGGTGACATCCCATAAAAGTCAGCGCATAACTCCACGTTTTCTCTTACTGTAAGATCCTTGTATAGGCTTACGAGTTGTGGTACCATTCCTATCTTTTGCCTTACATTGTTTGGTTCCTTGTTGATGTCGTATCCTGCAACTTTAGCCGTGCCACTTGTGGGTGGTATGAGGCATGTGAGCATTTTTATCGTGGTTGTCTTACCGGCTCCATTAGGGCCTAGGAACCCGAATATTGTCTTGTTTTCTATTTTCATGTTTAGGTTGTCTACTGCGGTGAAGTTTCCATACTTTTTAGTTAGATTGAACGTCTCTATGGCATATTTCATCTGTACACCCCTTTTTCGCCCTTAGCTGAGTCTTCCCAGAATTCTTCCCAGATCTTCATAATGTGATCCTTCATTATATGCTTGATCTTTTTGACTGTTTCTTCACCCTGGGGTGTTATCTTGTAATATTTAACCCTCTTCTCGCCTTTCAATTCCCATTCTCCTTTTATGAGTCCTCTTTTTTCAAGGTCGTGGAGTATTGGATAGATTATACTCGGACCTGGCGGTTTTATCCTGTGACCCTTTATTGAATAAAATCTGTGGAGTTTTTTCATTATCTCGTATCCGTGAGTTCTTTCTTTATTTATCATGAGTAGGATCATTGTCTTCCCGAATCCTCGCATGAAACTTTTTATTATGTGATTGTTGTAATCTTTCATAGCAAGCCACCCATTATATAGGTTTTGTGATATATCAACTTTCTGATATATATAAGTTTTATCCCCCCACACAAAAAATAAAAAGAGGAGGAATCTACCATGAAACTCGGCTTTTCTACCCTGGCACTATTCATGAAATCACTCGAAGAAATGCTAGAAATAGCATCAAAAGACGGCTTCCAACTCATCGAAGTACTCTGCGAAGGACCATACTGGCCCAGGAAATTACTAGAAGATAAACTATCCATAGAACCCCTAGAATCCTATGATGTTGAATTATTCCTCCATGCACCTACAATCGACCTTAACCCCGCCAGCATAAACAAGGGTATAAGAGAAGAAACCAAAAAACAGACAATAGAAACAATAGAACTAGCCCATAATATCGGCGCAACCACCATAACAACACACCCAGGACTCATACATAGAAAAGAAGAAAGAATAAGGAACATGGCACTAGAATTCGCAAAGGAAACACTAAAAGACTGTTCAATTTATGCAGATGATCTCGGAGTTAAACTTTCCATCGAAAACATGCCAGGCCGCTATTCTTACCTTTGCAACAATCCACGCGAACATGAAAAATTCATAAAAGCTTGTGGCTGCTCTGCCACAGTAGACATAGGACATGCCAATACAACCAAAGAACCTGAAAACTTCTTCAAAATTAAAGACATAGCATATTATCATATAAATGATAATAATGGTAAAAAGGATGAACATTTACCAGTTGGTGAAGGCAACCTTAACTTAAAACTGCTCAAAAACGTGAAAAAAGGCATAATAGAAGTTAACAATTATAAAAATGTCCTAAAAAGCAAATCAAGGATCAAAAAATTAATAAAAAGATTATAAAAAGTACCCCCTCTTGGGGTGGTTTCCCGGTTCAAGCTTGCGAGCACATGGAATATTCCAGGAGCATCATCTCCACAAGCCTTCAAGACAGTACCCCCCAACATCAATAAGTACTTCTCGCCTCTCATCCCCCCACACACGCGGAGTAAGTTAAAATTTTATATCTAAAATCTCCCTTATATTATATATAACAATATCAGCAGCTTTTAAAAGCTTCTCATGGACCTTATTATTCTGTTGTAGGGTTAACACGCCAACATCTGCCTCTTTCAGTGCTAGGATGTCATTGAGACCATCCCCAACCATCATAACCTTATCATACTTCCTCTTAAGTCTTCTTATGACAAGCGCTTTCCCTTTTGTATCCACTGTGGCGAAAACATTTGAAGTTGGTATATTAATCGTGATTGCAAGCTTTTCCAGGGCACCTTTCCTATCACCAGAAGCAACATAAATATCTATATTCCTCCTTTTAAGCTCTGATACAACATCTAAGACTTCCGGGAATAACTTACCACCAGCTGTTATAGTAAATTCAACCATTCTTTTTTCAATGTTAAGTATGAACCCTGAGCCACTACATATCTCAATATCATACCCCCTATCTAAAACAGCTCTTATAGTGTCCTGTATGTCCCTAACCTTACTAGCGTCCTCCTTTAATATATTTAAAATCTCCTCTTTAGTTATATTAACATTAGAATAGCTTATACCCAAGTCTATATTGTTCCGTGTTATGAAATCATAGATGGTCTGATCCGGCCTGGCATTAATTATACAAGATGCAGGGTCCGTCTGGAGGACCACAAGAGCCCTGTTCTTCTTATACTCAACAAGATCCAATGAACTGATAAAATCGCAAATTTTACCGGTTCTAATCTTCTTAATCGCCCTATACCTCTCAGTGAGAGTCCCAGAATTATCAAACACAATAGCTTTCTTCATCAAAAAATTATTTCTCCCTTTTATCCGAAAAATATTACGCTACTATGTGAGTTATCGAAGAAGTTAAGATAAAATATAATCCAACTACAATAAGGAAAACGCCACAAGCCAATATTATAAACTTGTAAGTACTCTTTAATACCAGTTTACCCCTAGCAGAAAAGAACGACACAATACCATACCATGCAAAATCCGAAGACCAATGCCCAATAAGAAAAGCCGCCAATCCAGCCAATCCAGCCAATTCCATACCCTTAAGCATCAATGCAGCGCCTATCGTACCCCACCATATAAAAAAATACGGATTTGAAACACTAGTCACAAGACCCTTAGATACCAGGCCAAAATCCTTAA
>Ga0116168_1000937_pt1 | contig 24712 bp, 17 predicted proteins | sample AD_UKC129_MetaG_FD_89795 | JGI IMG/M metagenome (GOLD analysis project Ga0116168, IMG submission 89795) | Active sludge microbial communities of municipal wastewater-treating anaerobic digesters from Canada - AD_UKC129_MetaG | ecosystem: Engineered > Bioreactor > Anaerobic > Digestate | place...
ATTAGGTAAACCTTCCAAAGGAACAATTAAATTAATTGCAAAACAAGTTGGGAATGAAGTAATCATTGAAATTATAGATGATGGCAAAGGGTTAGATAAAAATAAAATTTTGAATAAAGCTATCGAAAAAGGTCTTGTTCAGCCTAATGTTGAATTAACTGATACTGAAATTTATCAATTAGTTTTTCTACCTGGCTTTTCAACAGCTGAAAAAGTTACTAATCTTTCTGGCCGAGGTGTAGGGATGGATGTAGTTAAGACGTTCATTGAAAGTTTACGTGGTAGTGTAATTTTAGAGAGTGAACAAGGGAAAGGAACAAAAGTTATTATTAAACTACCACTGACATTAGCAATAATAGATGGATTATTGGTTAAGGTTTATGAGCATATTTTTGTTTTACCTTTATCCAATGTTGAGGAATGTATAGAATTAACTAAAAAGGAAATAGAAGCTTCAAAAGGGCGAAATATTGTTACTATAAGAGATGAAATTGTACCTTATATTAGATTGAGTGACTTTTTCAATTATCAATATCCAAAATTAGAGATTGAGCAAATAGTTGTTTTGAGAATAGGTGATAATAGAGTTGGTTTTTGTGTAGATTATGTAATAGGTGAACATCAAACTGTTATTAAAACACTACCCAAAATTTATAAAAATTTAGAAGGTATTAGTGGTGCTACTATACTTGGCGATGGTACAATAGCTTTAATTTTAGATATAAATAAAATTTATCAGTTAGCTGAAAAAGAAGAAATGGATGAAATTGAAAAATATTCAAATTTAATAGAAAATTGGAGGTAGTATGAACTGGTTTAGAAATTTAAATATAAGGACAAAATTATTGTTGTCTTTTATTTTATTGTCCTTGTTTTCTATTTATATAGGATATGAAGGGATAAAAAATATCAAATCTCTTCAAGAGTCAGATTAGTTTATGTATGAAAATTATGTTGTAGCCATGGAAAAACTTGCTAATGCAATTGATCGTTTTCAGCGTGCTAGAAATAATGTGAATTTGCAAATATTGGCAAATGAACCGCAAGAAATATCTAACTATAATGCAAGGCGAAAAGAGCTTTCTACTGAGGTAGGTAAATTTTTGGCTGAATATGAAAAAACTATAATTACAGAAGAAGAACGTAGACTATTTAATGATTTTGTTGGTTCAAGGAATAATTATGTGGAAGCAATTAAGGTAGTTGAAACATTAGCAGCAGAGAATAAAGACAATGATGCATATACATATTTTAATAAAGGAGAAGGTTCAAAATATTATACTGAATATAGAGATAAATTATATGCATTATATGAATGGAATGTAAATCAAGCAAATAAATTAGCAACTGAGAACAAAAGATTAGCTGATGAATTAGTTAATTTAATGACAATAATTATGATAGCTGCATTTGTACTAGCTGTTCTATTAGGCATTTTAATAGCGAATATGATTAGCAAGCCTATTAACAAATTGAAAGGAATAGCAGAAAAATTATCATTAGGCAATATAAAAGTTAGTGTAGATATTGATACTCAAGATGAAATTGGAAGATTAGCCGATGCTTTTAGAATGATGATAAATAATATTAAAGAACAAGTTCTGGTTGCTGATAAGATTTCAGAAGGTGAATTAAATGTAAAAATTACACAAAAATCAGATGATGATGTATTGAACTATGCTTTGATAAAAATGGTAACAAACTTAAAAACTTTGATTGAAGAATTAGATATTCTTTCCGATGCAGCAGTTAATGGGCATTTAGATAAAAGAGGAGATGCTTATAAATTTAAAGGAGCTTACAAAGAGATAATTGAAGGAATAAATTCTACTCTTGATGCTATAATAGGTCCATTAAATGTAGCAGCAGAGTATGTAGATAGAATTAGTAAAGGAGATATACCACCAAAGATAACCGAGAATTATAATGGTGATTTTAATGAAATAAAGAATAATTTAAATCAATGTATTGATGCGATAAATTTACTAATAAATGATAGTAAAAACTTAGTCAAGGCAGCTGTTGAAGGGAAATTGGACGTTAGGGCAGATGATAATAAACATTTTGGAGACTTCAAAGAAATTATAAAAGGAATAAATTCTACTCTTGATGCTATAATAGGTCCATTAAATGTAGCAGCAGAGTATATAGATAGAATAAGCAAAGGTGACATACCACCGAAGATAACCGAACAATATAACGGTGATTTTAACGAGATTAAGAATAATTTAAACCAATTAATAGATGCAATGAATTATATTACTAAAATAGCTGAAGAAATAGCTAATGGTAATTTGAACATAAAAGTTGAAGCAAGATCTAAATATGATTTATTATTAATATCTATAGATAAAATGGTTGGATCATTAAATGAAGTTTTTGCTCAATTATTGGAAGTTGCGCACGATGTAACAGAAGGAAGCCAAGTTTTGAGTAAAAAATCAGAAGAAATAGCAAATGGTTCAAATAAACAAGCTGCCGCAGCTGAGGAAGCATCTGCATCAATGGAACAGATGAGTTCTAATATTAAAAATAATGCTCATAATGCAATTGAAACTGAAAAAATAGCAAATAATGTTGCTGAAAAAGCTAAAGAGAGTGGAAAAGCTGTAATAGAAACTGTAAGGGCTATGAAAGATATAGCAAGTAAAATATCAATTATTGAAGAAATTGCTCGACAAACAAATCTTTTAGCTTTGAATGCTGCCATTGAAGCTGCCAGAGCTGGAGAGCACGGTAAAGGATTTGCAGTTGTCGCTTCAGAAGTGAGAAAATTAGCTGAAAGAAGTCAAACTGCAGCAGGAGAAATTAATCAACTCTCAAATACTAGTGTGAAAATTGCTGAAAGTGCTGGTGTTATGCTTAATGAATTAGTTCCTCAGATAGAAAAAACAGCTGAACTAGTTCAAGAAATAACTGCTGCTAGCAATGAACAAGCTCAAGGAGCAGAGCAAATTAATAAAGCAATTCAACAATTAGACCAAGTAATACAAAAAAATGCTGCTACTTCTGAAGAATTAGCAACTACTTCTTATGAATTGATGGAACAAGCAAAAATTTTAAATAGTAATATTTCATACTTTAAAATTGCCAAATCTATAAGTAGATATAAAAATAATAGAAATGAGGGACAAAAAATAGCTGAAGTAAAAGTAAATAAAAGCTCTGATCAGTACTCCGATTTATCAGATGACGATTTTGAAAGATTGTCTTAGATATTTTTCAAATTATAATGTAAGGAGATGGATTTATGAGCCAGAGTATTATTTCAGAAACAAGGCAATACTTAACTTTCGAATTAGATAAAGAAATCTTTGCTATTGATGTATCTCAAGTTAAAGAAGTATTGGATTATACAAAAATTACCAAAATTCCACGTACACCCGACTTTATGTTGGGTGTAATTAATCTTAGAGGTAGTGTAGTTCCTGTCATAGACATAAGAAAAAAATTTGGAATGAATATCTCGGAAGTTACTATAAATACTTGTATTATTGTTTTAGAGATAAATTATGAAAACGAATTGCTCACCATAGGTGCATTGGCAGATTCTGTTAAAGAAGTATTTGAATTAGAGCCTAAGGACATTGAACCTGCTCCTAAAATTGGCACAAAGATGAATATTGAATTTATCAAAGGAATGGGTAAAAAAAATGATGAATTTGTAATTATTCTTGACATCAATAAAATATTTTCACAAACGGAGTTAGATTTTATTAGTAATCAAAAAAATGATAATGAAAACATAGAAAATTCTGAAGCAATACCTGATAAAGTTTGATTTTAACAATTTTTTTTATAATTTTAATATTATTTTTAATTTAAATTATATTTATGCAAAATTTTACTTTGAACTCAGATTTAGTAAATTTAATTTTGAATTCAATTTCTAGTGCTATAGTTATTACCAATGAAAATTTAGAAATTCTATTCCATAACAATGTTGCTGGAGATCTTTTAAATTGTAAGAACAGCAGCGATTTATCTAATATCTTATCTACTAACGATTTAGTCGAAAAAGTTAATAAATTAATCTCACATAATGATGTTACATATGAAGTATTTACCTCCAATATTACCACTTTGAATAACGATAGTTTAATTTGTAATGTAAAATTTATTAAAATATCCAACTTTTATTTATTGGTAATTGATGATAAAACGCACTTAACACAATTAATTAATGATTTAAAAAATGCTAAAGAAGCAGAAGAACAAGCTAAAAAAGCACAAATTGACTTTTTAAGCAATTTGAGTCATGAAATTAGAACACCAATGAATGGTGTTATCGGTATGACAGATCTTCTAGCTGAAACCAATCTCGATGAAGAGCAATTGGAGTATGTAAATCTAATTAAAAAATCTTCAAAAAGTTTGATGATGCTTCTAAATTCATTATTCGATATTTCAAAATATGAAAAAGATGAAATAGAGCTTAATAATGAGGTATTTGATTTTATTGAATTAGTTGAAAGTGCAGTAAAATCTGTTGATAATTTAATTAAAACTAAAAATTTAAAATTTAATTATCAAATTGATAAGAATATCCCAGAATTTTTATATGGTGATTTTAATAAATTAAAGCAATTACTCTCAAATTTACTTCATAATGCAGTTAAATTTACTGAACAAGGTTATATATCTTTACAAGTTAAAGAAGAAGCAACGAGATTTAATTCTTCAAATGAAAAAAATCATAAAATTCTATTTATTGTAGCCGATTCTGGTATTGGAATTAAAGATGAGATTAAAGATAAAATTTATGATAGGTTTTCCCAGGGTGATACTGTAATGTTCAAAAATTATAGTGGTGTAGGATTAGGTTTAACAATAGTCAAGCAAATAGTTAATCTTATGAAAGGTGAAATATGGTTTGAATCACAAGTTGGAAAAGGGACCACTTTTTATGTAGCTATAGAATTAACTGAGAAAAATAGTCAAACCAAGAATGATGATTTTACGAGGATATTTTCTAATATAAATAATGATGCCCACGTCGAACTGCTTGAGGATCTAAATATTAATTCAAAAGTAACTGAAAATCAAAAAAATAATTTAATTTTAATTGTCGATGACAATAAATTAAATCAACAAGTAATATCTAATATTTTTGATAAATATGGTGTAAAATACAAAATTATGAATAATGGTTTAGAGGCTATTAATGAACTAAGAACAAATAAATATGATTTAGTATTTATGGATATGATGATGCCTGTTATGGATGGAATTGAGACAACAAAAATAATTAGAAATGGGCAATATCCTGAAATTGATAAAAATATTAAAATTATAGCATTAACAGCTTTTACTCAAAAAGAAATTGAAAATAGATATCAAGATTTACAAATAGATGGATTACTTTCAAAACCTTTTCATAAAAATGATATACTTAAACTACTAAAGCAGCATTTGCCTTTTGTTGATATTAAAAATTACGAGTTGAACGAAAGTGTTGATAATGAAGAAGAGTTTGCGATTGAAGAAGTTTTAGATAGAATAGGAAATGATAAAAATTTATTGAAAATGATTTATCAAACATTTACGCAAGATATATTCAAATATATATTTTCTCTAAATGAAGCATTGGAAAAAGGTGATTATCATGGGGCAAAAGTTGCATTACATACTATGAAATCTCTTACATCAAATATTGGTGCAAATAGATTAACTAAAGTTATTTTAAATTTGGAAGTATTAATTGAAGAAAAATCTTACAATAGAGTTAATGAATTTATGAATAATCTACGTATTGAAATAAAAAATTTTCTTAAAGTTGCTGAAACAAAAATAAAAGAAATATCTGGGGAGTAAATATGCTATTTTTGATAGCAGAAGATGATTTATCATCTCGAATTATACTTCAACAACTACTTTCACCCTATGGAGAAGTTCATATAGCAATTAATGGACAAGAAGCTATAGACTTATTTAAAATGTCTTTGGATAGTAAAAATTATTATGATGCCATTTTCCTTGATATTATGATGCCAGTGATGAACGGGAAAGAAGCTTTAAAAGAAATTAGAGATTTAGAAAAAAAGAATAAATTAGAAAAAGAAACATACATAATGATGGTTACAGCTTTGAATACACCAAAAGAAGTTATTGAATCTTTTTATGAAGGAGGATGTTCTTCTTACACAGTAAAGCCTGTTGATAGACGAAAATTAATAGGTAAATTACGTGAGGATAAGATTTTAAGGTAAGAATGGTAAAAAAAAAAGTTGAAATAAAATTCAAAGATATTCAATGGTTCCTACCCACAATTTATTTATCAAGTGCTTTTATACTATTAATTTCATTTGAGAAAACTATAGATTATTACTATGGTGATACTTTAAGCTTATCTTTAAAATCTTTTCTATCTCATGATATTAATATTCTTGCTAATACATTTGGGGGATTAGGCGAAATAGCACCTGCTATTATTGCAATTGCATTAACAGTTATTGCTATTGTAGTAGAATTGGTTGCAAATAAATATTCTCCTAAAATTGTTGATTTATTTATTGAAGATAGGAAAAATAATTTTATAATATCTTTTTTTGTAATTTCTGCATTAAATCAGCTGTTTGTTGCTAATACTTTGACTGAAAAATCTTATTTTAGTCTTTTAGTTGCTTTAATAATGATTATGACTACAATTATTCTTATTATACCATACTTTAATTATGTTTTTACTTTTTTGCATCCAACACAATTTATTAAATTAGTAAAAGAAAGATCTATAAAAACATTTGATAGTATTAATAATAATAACTATAATGATAAGAAAGAAGAAATACATTATTTCATTGATTTTATTGGTGATATTGCAATAAATTCAACTGAACAAAGTGATAGGTCAACTGCTTTAGAATGTATTAACTCATTAAATGAAATTATTACTAAATATTATAGTTACAAAAATAAGTTACCTATACATTGGTTTATACTAACTGATATTGAGTATAAAGACCCAGATTTTACAGATTTTTCACCATTTGTATTGCAGAATATTGAAAAAGATAAAATATGGTTAGAAAGAAAAGTTTTTAAATTATTTGAATTATTATTTATTAATTCTCATAATAAACAAAGAGATATTTCCTCAGGTATTTTAGCAAATCTTCAATTTTATGCAAAAAGTTGTATCGAAGTTCGTTACGATGCTGGTATCAGTTTATCTATGAAAATGTTAAATACTTTATTGAGAATTTCAATAAATACCCATTCGCCAAGATCTGCTTTTAATATTCTTGAGCATTATCGTGTCATTGGGGAATATATGATTCTTAAATACTCAAAAAATATTCTAGAATTAGCCAAATATATAAAATATTATGCTCAAGAATCTAATAAACTAGGAGTTTATTTTATAATGGAAACAGCTGCTCATGATTTATTTGTTTTAAATAAACTAGCTTATGAAAAGAATATACCATATATAAATAAACTGTTAGACATATTCTTGTCACTTGATGAGCCAGTTGAAAATGAAGCAGAAAGAGCTGAATATGGTTTAATTGGAGTGAGAATTGCTCAAACTAAATTAGCTACATTTTATTTGTATAATAATCGCCCTGATTTAGCTGATTTAATTTACAAAGATATGAAAAGTGAACCATTAGAACGTATAGAAAAAATAAAACTAATTATACTATCTAATCAAGAAGAAGAATATTATGAATTTACTGGAAGAGGTATAAACTTTTTCTTTATTGAAGATGAGTATAAGCCTTTTTTAATGGAATTTTTTACATGGTTTGAATTTAATTATGATTAAATAAGGAATTTTTATGAAAGTTAGTGAATTTAATTTAATTATTAAGGATGCAAATTATTTTATTAAAAATATTAAAAATGAAATTCATAAAGTAGTAATTGGACAAGAAGAAATAATTGATAAAATTTTAATAGCAGTTATATCGGGTGGGCATGTTTTACTTGAAGGTATGCCCGGTCTAGCTAAGACTCTATTATTGAGTAACTTAGCTCAAATTATGGATTTAAGTTTTAATAGAATACAATTTACTCCCGATCTTTTACCAGCGGATCTTACAGGAACTTTAATTTATGACCATATTAAACAAAACTTTATACCAAAAAAAGGTCCAATATTTGCTAATTTTATTTTGGCTGATGAAATAAATCGTGCTCCAGCTAAAGTGCAAAGCGCATTACTGGAAGCTATGCAGGAAAAGCAAGTAACAATTGGAGATATCTCATATAAACTTCCAGAACCTTTTTTTGTAATGGCTACACAAAATCCTATAGAACACGAAGGGACCTACAAGTTGCCTGAAGCTCAGCTTGATAGATTTATGTTTCTTATTAAAATTAATTATCCATCAATTACAGAAGAAAAAGAAATCTTAAAACTTTACTCATCAAATATTACCAATAAATTAAATAAGGTTGTTAATTTAGAAACATTATTAAAAGCAAGATATTTAATTAAAGATATTTTTATTGATGATAAAATAATTGATTTTATTTTAGAAATTGTTGATTCAACTAGAAATCCTTTTAAATATCAATTAAAAGAAATTGAAAATTATATTGAATATGGTGCATCACCTAGAGCTTCTATTAATATTTCCCTTGCAGCAAAAGCTAATGCATTTATTTCCGATAGAGGCTACGTTATACCTGAAGATGTTCTTAAAGTTGTTTATGATATTTTAAGACATCGCATTGGCTTAACGTATGAAGCTGAACTTGAAAATATTACAACAGATCTTATCATTGAAAATATATTGAAAAAAATTTATGTCCCTTGATCATAAAACTTTAATCAAAAAAGTTAAAAAAATTTCTTTATTTACTTCTCGTAATATTGATAGTTTCTTTATAGGTGATTATAAATCTATTTTTAAGGGTGATGGAATTGAATTTAACGATGTAAGAGAATATCAATATGGTGATAACTTCAAAGATATTGATTGGAACATTACAGCAAGATTTAATAAACCTTATATTAAAAGATTTGTCGAAGAAAGAGAAAGAATTGTTTATTTTGTTGTAGATGTCAGCTCATCACTAAATACATTTATTGGACAAAAAAATAAATTCGAAATCATGGCAGAAATATTAGCAATATTATCATATTCGGCTCTTGCAGCGGGTGATAAAGTTTCTGTTATCTTATTTTCTGATGGGATAGAAAAAATTATTAAACCAACCAAAGGATTACGTTCTTTTTATAATATTATTTTACAATTTTTAGTATATGAAAATAAAATTGGATTAAAGACTAATATAAATAATGTTTTAAGACTGCTTAATAATATTGTACGAAAAAAATCTTTAGTTTTTCTAATATCTGATTTTTTTGATGATAATTATGAAAAAAACTTATTGAAATTGTCACTTAAAAATGAAATTATACCAATAATAGTCAATAATGATAGAGAGTTTTTACCTATTGATAATTGCATAATTCAATTCTATGATATTGAAACTGAGCGTTTTTTTAGGCTAAATTTGAATAAAAAAGAGCATAAAAATCATTTGCAGAATCTCATTGAAGAGCGAAGAAAAACAATTCAAAATTTAATAAAAAGAAAAATATTTCCGTTAGTAATTTCTGAAGAAAAAGATATTCATCTACAACTTTTAGAATATTTCCGAAGAAGAAAACATCAAAAATGAAACTAAAAATTCTAATATATTTTATTTTTACAATAAATTTATTTGCTTTTGATGTCAATTATCAATTGAAAAAGAGTGATTTTTTGATTGGAGAAAGTAATGAAATAAAAGTATTTTTACCTATATTATACAGATATAGTGAAATAAAAATTAAAGTTGATACTAATAAAATTAAAATTTTAAATTCTCATTTTTTTAATAATAGTAATATTATAACTTGTAAAATTATATTTTCAGTTTATTTACCAGGTCAATACATAACAAATTTCAAATTTATTATTTATGATAATAATATAATATTAGATTCTTTAGAGACTGAAAATATTGAATTTAATGTATTACCTTTGAAAGTTAATTTAAATGAAAATCCAAAAGATATAAAAGATCCTATGAATTTAGAATTTTCTTATTTACACTATTTAATAATAAGTACAGTACTTTTAATAATTTTATCCTCTGTATATTTTTTTATAAATAAGATAAAATTAAAAAATAAAAAATATAGTTTAGAAAAAAAATTTAAATCACCATACCATAATGCTATAAATAAAATAATACATTTGCAAGCTGTTGACTATGATAGATCAAGTTATCGTGAATATTTTCAACAGTTTGTGGATGTAATTCGTGAATATTTAATGGATGAATTGGGAATTAATACATTCCAATTAACAAGTTTTAAGACAATTAAAGAAGTACAAAAATTTATAAATGATGAAAATTTAAATAAATATCTTATAGATTTTTTTATGAGAGCAGATATAGCAAAATTTTCCAATGAAATACCTGATACGAATATAAAAAAACAAATGTTTTATTTGGCTGCCAATATTTTAGATATAATCAATAAGCGTGCTAGATGATTAAGGGTTTTGATAATTCTTTGGTATTTCTATGGTTTTTAATCTTACCAATATTATTTTATTTTAAGAATAAACGTAGAACAATCAAATTATATTTAAATTCAATTCTTTATAAGCAAAATGACAAAAATAAAATTAAAGATCATTTAAGTAAATTTCCTACTTATTTTTTATTATTCAGTTTTATTTGTTTGGTATTAGCTTTAAGCAGGCCTTATAAATTAAAAAATAATACTCAAAAAGCAATAGATATAGCAATTGTGTTTGATGTTTCAGCTTCTATGTCAATGATTATTGATTTTAAACCAAATCGATTAGAAGCGGCTAAAAATATTTTGTCACAATTTGTCAATAAAATTGATGAAGCCCGGTATAGCTTGATTATTTTTGGTTCGAATGCTTATACATTAATACCATTTACTTTTGATAAAAAAAATATTATCAATAACATACAAAAAATTTCTTCATATAATTTGGATGAAGAATTTTATATGGCTACGGCGATAGGAGATGCATTGATGAAAGGAATTTTACAATTTAAGAATTCAACAACAAAAAGCAAAGTAATAATTTTGGTTACTGATGGAGATAATAATTCTGGTATGTATGAGCCAATTTTAGCAAGTGATATAGCAAAAAAATATGGTATTATTATTTATACAATTGGAATTGGCAAAAAAGGAATTGTAGAAATAAAAGATGATGCTACAAACGATATAATTTTTGGTTATTCAAATATCAACGAAGATATTTTGAGAAAAATTTCTGAAAACACTAAAGGTGCATATTTTAATGCTGAAAATGAAGAAGAATTTAGCAATACTCTTAATAAAATTTATAATTTAGAGAAGTCACAAATTAGAATATATGATTATAACGCAAAAATTTATTTAAGTGACTATTTTATTGTAATAAGTTTTATTTTCTTTTCTCTTTATTTAATATTAAGAAATACAATTTATATCAAAATACCATGATTTGGATTATTACAATATTTCTGTTTATTATTTTTCTATTTGGTCTTAGCAAAAAAATAAAATTTTCAAATTACTTTTTTTATGGAGAAAATCTAAAAAAATTAAAAACAAAGTTAGGATTGTTTTTTGTCCTAGCCATGATTATTTTATTTATTTATGTTTTATTATTGACAAACATTAAATTTAGAACGTTACAAGAAAATATATTTGCTTCTAAAAAGAAAGAAATTTATTTAGCTTTAGATATTTCTGGTAGTATGCGAGTTTCTGACGTGCAACCTAATAGAATTATTATGGCAAAGAAAACTTTGGAAAATATTTTAAGGAATACAGAAAATGCAAAATTTGGCTTGATTTTATTTGCAGATAATGTTTTTAAGGCTATAGAATTAACTGAAGATAAGGATTATATAAAATCTTATTTGGATGAAATAGATTTAAATAATTTATGTGAAGGCGGAACAAATTTTAATAATTTATTTAGTAGAAATGTAATAAATTTTTCAGATGAAAGTGCAGAAAGATCTTTAATAATATTATCTGATTGGGAAGATTTTTCAAATATTGATTTTGACAAAATAAAAAAAATAAAAAGTCAAGGGATAAAAATAATTGGATATGGTATTGGGACAAAGGAAGGGGGATATATTCCAACTTTCGAGAGTAAATATAAAAAAACAACCGATGATTTTGAAAAAGATGCCAACGGAAGGTATATTTTATCAAAATTAAATGATGATTTAATGAAAAAAATTTGTGACGAAAATAATATACACAATAAAATTAATAGTAATACAATTAAATTTGAAAACGAAAATAGTAGAGATAATTTTAATAGTATTCTGACAATTATTCTTTGTATGTTTTTAGTGATTTATTTATATTTGGATTAAATGAATTTTAAAATGGTGTATTATGTTTAGGAAGCAAAATTACATAGTTTTATTTATTTTATTTACTTTTTCTTTCGTATATTCAAAACAATATTATTACAGTAGTAAGTTATTGGGTTCGATTGTAAATGGAAATAAGACAACTTTCAGACTTTTCGCACCAAATGCAAAAAAAGTTGTTTTAAACTTATACAAAAAGGTAGATGATAAAGTTGCATTAAAATATAATTTAACAAGAGATGAAAATGGTGTTTGGGAAATAGATTTAACTAAAAACTATGAAAAATGGTATTATACTTATCAAGTTTTTCATACAGAGGAACAAATTAAAAAAGATAGTGTTGTTCATTGTGTTGATCCATATGCGAAAGCTGTTGCAAGTTATACAACTTATTTTATGCCAAGAAAAGCTATTGTGTTTAATGAAAAATATGATTGGGGGAATGATAAATGGATGAATTATAAATGGAGTGATTTGATTATTTATGAAATGCATGTAAGGGATATGACAATGCATTCAAGTAGCAATATAATGAAAGCTGGAACATATATGGGACTTATGGAAGATGGGAAAAGAGGAGGATTATCATATATTAAAGAGCTTGGAGTAAACGCTGTTGAATTACTACCTAGTATGGAGTTTGCTAATATTGAGCCACCATATAATAAAGAATTAAATGGGGTTAAGAATACTTGGAATCCATATGAAAGAAATCACTGGGGATATATGACTTCTAGTTTTTTTGCTCCTGCTGCTTATTATGCAGAAAATTGGAAAGAATTGAAGTGGAATGTTTGGATGGGGAAAGATGGTTCACAAGTTAGAAAATTTAAAGATATGGTGAAAACTTTTCATAGAAATGGCATAGCTGTTATTATGGATGTTGTTTTTAATCATCTTTCAGAATATGAATTGGGAAATTTGAAACAAATCGATAAAAACTATTATTTTAGACTTAATGAAGATGGAAGTTTCAAAGCAGAAAGTGGATGTGGGAATGATTTAAAGACAGAAAATCCAATGGTTAGAAGGCTAATTGTTGAAAGTATTTTATATTGGATGAAAGAATACCATATAGATGGTTTTAGATTTGATTTAGCGAAATTGATTGATTGGGAAACTTGTGAAGAGATAATAAGAGAAGCTAAAAAGGTCAATCCAAATGTAATTATTATAGCTGAACCTTGGGGTGGCGGTTATGATATTAAGGGGTTTTCTCAAAGAGGTTGGGCAGCTTGGAATGATCAAATTAGAAATGGAATCAAAGGGCAAAATCCGCATGATGGTTTAGGTTGGATATTTGGTAAATGGTATGGAAATAATAACAAAGAAAGAATAAAAAGTTATTTAAGAGGTACAACTTTAAATTTCAAAGATGGTATTTATCAATTTCCTTTTCATAGTGTAAATTATTTAGAGTCACACGATGATTATACTTTAGGAGATTTTATTCGAATTGCTCAAAAAGAATATGACGAAAGGAAAGTCATAACAAATGTAGAAAATTTTGTAAAAATTTCTGAAAATTCTTTAAAGATTCATAAATTAGCAGCTATGTTTTTATTCTTATCTAATGGTATGGTTATGATACACGAAGGACAGGAATTCGGTAGATCTAAAGTCATACCCTACCATATTAACGTTGATGATAAGGATAAAGGGAAAATTGACCATAATTCATATAATAAAGATAATGAGACAAATTATATAAATTATAATCAAGTTAATGTTAATAAAGATTTATTTGATTTCTATAAAAATTTAATTAAATTAAGAAAAGAAGTAGAGGCATTTAGAATTTGTTCCGATGATGATATACAGTTTATTGATACCAACGATGAATTTACTCTAGTTTTTATACTCAGGAATAAAGATGATTATTATTTAATAGGGATGAATGCTAATAATGATAAGGATATAGAAATTAGCAATTATTTACATGAAAAAATTGTATTAATATTATCAACAGATCAAAATTATAAGCAAGAAGTAAAACCAATAGAAAAAATTGTTTTATCAGCAAAATCTGGTTTTATATATAAAATTTCAAAATAATAGGAGAAAAGTATGGAAAACCAAAACAAACCTAATCAACCAAAAACTGCTTTTGGTAGATTTATGGTTCATTATTTTGTGCCTAATTTTGCTAATAACGTACAAGGCTTAGTGTATTTTGGTGCAGCATTTTTGGTAATTATTATTGGTTTAAGAGGTTTGGGTACAGTTGCAGGGAAGATATCAATAGTTCCACAATTTTTACTTGCATATGATGCCGAATTGGAAGGTTTTGCAGTAAGTCCAAATTGGGTTATGGTTGCACTATTTACGGAATTTTTCTTATTATTACTTATGGCTATTACTGTATTCTTTACACCTGAAGATGTATCCCATGGAGTTGTACATCAACATGAAGAATCTAAAACGAATAAAGTAATTGATCAAGAACTTGAAGAAATTGCAGAGAAAGTTAGAATGAGAATTCGAGAAGTAGCAGAAGAAGAAGTTAAATTAATGGATGCTTATTTAGAAAAAATCCATAAGCAACATAGTGAAACTTTACAAAAACTAATGCAAAAATAAAGTACAAGGAATAAATCATGGGTAAAGCAAATGTTTATTTTATTATGTATCTTGTACTTTTAGCTGAGCTTATAACAATTATTGCTGAAAGGGATATATTAACAAAACACGAAGTTAAAGTTAAAAAGAAATTAATTAATAGTATTGGTAATTCTTATAAAAATCCTGTATTTGTTAATGCTCAGCAAGGAGTAACTTGGGTAATAGGCAGCGAAACGCCTGCAACGGTAGTTATTAATAACGTTGGATTAGTTTCCGACGAAGAAAAAAAGAATGTAAAGTATACTGTTGAGGCTGATGGTTCTGCACCAGCAAATTGGCAGGGGACCCTAAAAAATGGTGATAAAAAAGGTGATTATGAACTATATTTTAATCCTTCTTCTGGTGATGCTGAATTTAGGGGCAAATTTAGTAGTGAAGGAAAATTTAAATTTAAAGTTACTTTGGAAGTAGATAGAGTATTACCTGATTATTTAATAGGCAAGACAAAAACAGAATTAGAAAAAATAATAGGTAATAATAAACACCAAAAAGCTACGACTAGCTTTTCTGTTGATGTTTCTAAGAAAAATACAGGTGTACAGAAACAAGGTGCTGTATTTTATTAAAAAAATGGCTGTTTATACAGCCATTTTTTTTTTATAAATTTTTTTTATATAATTATTGTAAAGATAAAATCTTGAAAAATTATGGAGTATAAAAATGAAGAAATTATTTTATTTTCTTGTATTATGTTTTTCTATTGTTTTTGCACAAAATGAAAAATTTAAAGAAACAATTAATACAGTAACAAATTTAACAATAACTTTGCCAAGTGAAGGGGCCGAAATTGCGGGTAATCAGCTTGCAGTTAATAAATATGAAGTTTATTTATTAGACGAGAATTTTAAACAATTAAATAAAGAAGATTATGGAAAGTTTGAAATATTAAGAAAACCTAATGATGTTGAATTAAAAAAATTGACACAAGGTGGGCATGGTACTGTAATTTTTGGATATATCAAGGCAATGTTTAAAAAACCTGGTACTTATATTATTAAATCAAGCTATCAAGGTAAAGCAGAAACTGGTCCAGCATCTGTAGATAGATTTTATAAAATTACAGTTGATTATCCTACTTTTGCATCAGCAAAAGATTTAGATTCGATTTATTATATTGGGGAAAGGGGATTATTTAGTATAGCAGTAAATGAATTTAATGATACTAGAAAATATTCATATAAAGTATTTGAAATTGATAAAAATGGCACAAAAATTGAAATGTTTTCAGGGATTGGTCCTACTATTGATATGGGTGAAATAATTCAATTAAAAAATTTAAATAAGACTATACAAATTGAAGGATATTACGATAATAATATATATGAATATTATAATCATAATAAAATTATTAAATCATCAATTTGGAATTTTATAGTATCACCAATTCCAGATTTGGTCGAATTTAATACGTGGGATGATACAGAGAAAGAGAATTGTGTATTAGATTTAGCTACAACAACATTTTTTAATCCTTTGACTTTTTATTATATGTATGCTGCAAGCAAGGATGTAAATTTTATTGCGGTAACACCAGAATGTAATGATTTAGTATTAGATGCAACCCCAAATAATTTTTTAGCAGGTGAACCAGAAGTATCAATAAGTGGTGTTTTCTTAACAATAAGATTAAACGTAAATCCAAAATTTATAAACGCTATTGGGAGTCAAAGAGCACAGAATGTTTCTTTAAATATTAAATTTAGAACGCAATTTGGTGATTTTGAAAAAACATATAAAGCTAAAGTATTTAAATCGAAATAGATATGATTAAGAAAATTACATTTACTTTCTCCTTTTTGATATTAATATTAAATGTATCAGCTCAAGTAAAAAATGATTATCTTGAGCTGGTACAATATAAATTTTTAAATGAATATAAAAAAGATAATAATTATTTGAATGTTCATTATATTGAATTTAAAGATACTTTGCCAGGAATTAAATTTCTACCCAGGGAAGATGGTTCAAAATTATATTTTAAAAAGGCAAAAGATACAGTAAAAACTTATCTAGTATTTTATATTAAAAATGGTGTTGGATTAGAAACAATTAGTCCATTTTTAATTTCTATGTTTAGCACATATAAAGCACCTACAACAGGTGGTGGAAAATCTCTTATTGATAAAAAGTCAACAAGTCAAGCAGCAAAAGTTGATACCTATTTAGTTTATTACGCAAACGACTTTGCTAATCTTAAATTTAGTACTCTCAAGGAAAATGAAATATTATATAAAAAATTTATAGACTATTTGCAAGAACAAATATCGCCTACTAAAGTATTAAAGAAATCAAGAAATTTAAGTAAAGAAAAACAATTGTTAAATTTACCAATTTCATATAGTGATAATAGAATGTTTCAGGCATATGTTTCACCAGATAATACCGATTTTTTAAATAACTTAATAACAAACGGCTATCATAAATTAATTAGTTATGATAAAATTATTGATCAAACTGAAAAACAAGAAGAAAATCAACAAATAGATTCTACACAAATTAAAACAGAGCAATGGTATAATTTTTTTGATATAGTTTATTCTGATATATCATTTTCAAAACAAACTATTTGCATTAATGGAATAAGTAATTTCTTTAGTTTGGGTATTGCAAAAGTTGGCTTCGAAAATAGTTTTGAAGATAGAGCATTAAATTTATTACCTTTAGAAGCACCATATCATAATTTTGGATTGAATGTTTTTTTTAATTTGAGTGGAAATCTTGAAGATGTACAAAATAGTTTTTTTGGTAATATCAGATTATTGATTAGAAATAAATATCATTCAAGTCATAATTTTAATTGGTTACCTTTATTTGAAGTAAAAGAACCAAAATTAAATGTAAATTCCGGATTTACAATTGAAGGTGAATTAAGCAAAGGTATTTTTTCGAGTGTAATGAAAAACTTGCCTGTTTTTACATTTTACTATTCAATAGGTGGAAGTAAATTACCAAAACCGTATTACAATATCTATGACACAGCATCAATATTTCCTAAATATTACTATAGTAGAACGCAGTGGGAATATGGCATGTCATTTTTTTGGAATACAGATAAAAAATCACATTACAGGTTAGATTTAGGTGTAGGAGGATATGATATTCATAAATTTGAATATTTTTTAGATACTACAGATACACCTGTAATTTTGTCAAATTCATCAGTTAAAAATTATGTTCAACCTTATATTTCTTTAACTTATGATGCGATACCCAATAAGGCAATACTAGGTTATAAAATCAAATTTTATGATAGTAGGTTTTCATTTAAAATATGGACAAGATTATTTGAGATATTGAAATCGGATGTTCGATTAGAAGCATACATAATTTCTAAACCAATAATGAGAAATAATTTTAATTGGGAAAATAATGGTGGATCATTTGTTCAATTAAGGTATAGATATGCATTCTAAATTTTACTACATACTTTTGATTTTTATAATAGTAACTAATTATTTAAATGCTCAAGAACAAAAAAAAGAGTATTATAAGAAAATATATGAGAATTTAGAATACAGAACAGATGGATTTAATGATTTAAAACCTCAGTGGTATTTAAATGAACCAATGTTAATCCGACTTATTTACAATAATCTTGTTTTAAATGGTTATTTATTACATAATGGTGAATTAATAACAAATGAGGATACATTAAAGTTATTTTCTAATAAATTTTATAACTCTAGAGTACTTGTCAAATTAAGGCAGAGATATTACGATAATGAGATTGAAAGAATGGAAATGATTCTTGAAAATGAAAATCCTGAAATAGATACTATAAGATTTATTGATCCTATAAGGGATTGGGTATTAGTCAGAGAAGCAGTAGGTGATTCATTATATGAGGTTCTTAAGAAGAAAAATTATTCATATACAAATATTACAAAAGATTATTTTCAGTCCTATAATTTATATTATTATGATCTTTATTTTTCAATGTTAAATCCATCATTTATGTTTTGGGCAACAACCTCTGAGGCAAACACACAATTTGATAGTGATAGTCCCTTTGCAAAATTTAATAGAGCTGATAAGTATACAATGTCTTTTTTTGGAAAGTGGGGTGCAGATCACATAGCAAAACCAGGGTGGTATTTTTCCGATTATATAGTAGGTTTGAAAATATTACATTTGGATATGTTAGTTAATGATCCTGATGATTATGAATATGGTCTGTATATTGGGTTCAATTTTGGAGTTAAAGATTTATTAATAGAAAATTCATCTTTATTTAAACCAAGGCGTATTGACAGTAAAACTGATAATTTATATATTAAAGCATCATTAAATCCATTTACTTTATTAGGTTATGATTGGAGATATTTTGATTTTGGTATTGAATCTTATTATCATATAAAGGATAAGAAAGTAACAGATGAGGATATTAAAATTTTGGAAGAAAGTGGTGCTGATTATATTTATTCTCATGCTATAAAAAATTATTTTACAATCTATGCAAGGCAAAAATATTTAACAAATGTTCTTAATTTAGGCTATTTATATTTAGGTTTAGGATGGACTTTCCATAATTATTCTTTACTTACTGCAACAATCGAAGATTCTGAATTCCAAGTATTTGAAAGCGTTAAATACAGTGTTCCTTATTTTGAAATTGGACTAACAAAAAGCGGAGGTTTAATTTATAACGAATCTATTTTGGAATTTAATTATAATACTAAAGCTCATTTTGGTTTTTGGGGTATAAAATGGCATATGATGATAAGAAATAATATTGGTTTTGATATTAAATATTATAAAGGTTTTGGATCTGTTCCTGGATGGCATCAAGATACTTATTTTGTAATAAGTCCTATTCTTCGTATTAATTTTTAATGGGGTAGTTTATGAAAAGCACATTTAATTTTTTTTATAAATTATTATTGTTTGTGATAATAAATAGTGGGTATCTATTATCACAAACTTTAACAATATCAAGCCCATCATTAAATGATACTGCTAACTATGGTGTAACTAAACAAATAACTTGGAATTGGACAGGAGTATCAGGAACAGTAAAAATTGAATTGTCAACAAATGGTGGAACAACTTGGAGCTCTATAAATGCTAACGTTGTAAATCAAAATGGATTAAATTCATATAGTTGGCAGCCTGGGAATACACCTTCTAATAATTGCAGAATTAAAATAACTAGTAATGAATATCCTGCTATATCTGCTACATCAAATGTTTTTGTCATTAGAAGTCTAATTCTTTTATCACCTTCGACTGGTAATCATATTCAAGCGAATAAAACTTTTAATATACTGTGGAGTAGTTCGTATTTATCATCTTTAAGATTAGAATATTCTACGAATAATGGAAGTAGTTGGAATTTAATACAAACCGGAGTCAATCCTACTGCCTCACCCTATCCCTGGACAGTACCAAATAATATAGGGAATCAAGTTATTGTTAGAATAAGTGATGCTAATAAATCTACTTTGGATCCTAATTGCTATAAACAGCAAAGTGGATCTTTTAGTATTTGTAATTTGTCTATGGTTAGTCCTAATGGTGGTGAATTTTTATTATCCTCAAATAATTATAATATTCAATGGTCTTCAACTTCAAATATTTCGTTTATAAATTTAGAATATTCTACCGATAATGGTGCAAATTGGGGGTATATAGCGCAGAATTTAAATGCTTCCACAGGATCATATATATGGAATGTTACAAACAACACATCCAACAATCAAGCATTAATTCGTGTAACTGATGCACAATATCCAAACTATGTTTATGATGTGAGTGATAATCCTTTTACAATAGGACAATTAAGAGTTAACTCACCAAATGGTGGTGGTGGAGAAGGATATTTAGCAGGTAGTACTGTAACAATTAGTTGGACATCAACCAATATATCTTATATTAATATTTTTTATACTTTAGACAATATAACTTATGTGCCTATTGCTCTTAATTATGATGCGAGTTCGGGTTCATATGATTGGAGTATTCCAAATGGTATTAATACTGATAAAGCAAAAATAAAAATTGTTGATGTCTCTGATCCAAGTAGATATGATGAATCTAACTCAAATTTTATTATAAGTACTGTAACATTAAATTCTGTTAATAATAATGTGCAAACTGGTAAAACCGTAACGTTAAATTGGGTAGCAGGTTCTTTTGTAGGAAATATCAATATTACGTACTCAGTAGATGGTGGTTCTACTTATCCATATACTATTGCTTCAAATATTTCATCTAGTTTAGGAACATATAATTGGGTAGTGCCATTTGGAATTACCGGTGATAATTGTAAAGTAAAGATTTCCAGTGTACAGTATCCAAATATTTATGCTATTAGTAATACATTTAGAATTGCTGAAATTCAATTAATATATCCTGCTGGTACGGATGGATGGATAGCAGGTAATAATTATACAATTACTTGGACAAAATCATCTAATGTAAATAATGTTAATATTTACATTTCAACAAACAATGGAATTAACTGGAGTTTGCCAATTACAACAACTTCAAGTACTAGTTATAACTATACTGTAAATCCTTCATTTGATTATAATCAGTTTAAAGTAAAAGTAGAAGATGCAACAAGTACTGAAATAAATTCTGAAAATTCAACTGGTTTTAAGGTTGGTAAAATAACTCTTATTAGCCCAGTGGGTGGCGAGATTTGGAATGTGGGTACAACAAAAACTATAAGTTGGAATACAACAAGTTTTATTAATAATGTGAGACTTGAATATTCTACAAATGCAGGGACAAGTTGGAATTTAATAAATATTGTTTCAGCTGCATCAGGGTCATATAATTGGGTAGTTCCTAATGTTTCAACAAATAATGCTATAATCAGGATAAGTGATGCTGAAGTTACTGGTATATATGCGCAATCATCTACATTTACAATAGGTAGTATTACTGTTACTTATCCAAATGGTGGGGAAGCATTTAATGTTAATTCTAATGTCAATATAACTTGGTCTGCTTTAGGAATTACTAATGTAAATCTATATTATAGTTTGAATGGTGGAGCGAATTGGACTAAAATTGCATCCAATATTACAGCTGCTGGAGGAAGTTATACTTGGAATGTACCTGATAATATTTCTTCGCAATATTTGATTAGAATAAGTGATGCTAGTGATACAACCTATTATGATAATAGTAATGGTGTCTTTAGAGTTGGTAAAATTACTGTTATACAACCAACAACGCAAAAATTAAAACAAGGTGGCACATATTTAATAAAATGGAGTGCTTCATCAAATATTTCAAATGTTTTCATTTATTATTCAACAAATAATGGATTAAATTGGAATTTAATTCAAGGTAATGTTAATGCGGCATTGGGTCAATACAATTGGAATGTGCCTAATGTTACATCATCGCAATGTAAAATCAGAATAGAAGATGCTCTTAGTGCTAATATTTATGGTGAAAACAGTGGTAATTTTAGTATTTCGTATATTACAGTAAGTAATCCTAATGGGGGAGAAAGTTGGTTTTCTACAAGTACACAAAATATTACTTGGACATCAAGTGCAGATGTTGCCAATGTTAAAATTTATGTATCAACAAATGGAACAACTTTCTCTTCAACACCAATTTATAGTGGTGCAAATACAGGAAGTTATAGCTGGATTGTTGATGGGAGTTATATCTCTCAAAGTGCAAGAATTAAGGTAGAAGATGCTATAAATCCACAAATTACTGATTCATCAGATAATGTATTTACAATTACTCCTTTAAGATTAACTGCTCCAAATACTTCTATAACACTTTATCAGGGACAAAATTATAATATAACATGGGATTACGATCCTGCTAAAGTATCAAGTGTAAAAATTGAATATTCTACAAATGGAGGTACTAGTTGGAACCAAATTGTAGCAAGTACTCCATCTACTGGTGTTTATAATTGGACAGTTCCTGCTATTGTAACTAATACTTGCGTCATTAAAATTACTGCTAATGATAATCCATCTTTTTATGATATTAGTGATAATACTTTTTCAATCAATACAATTTCATTAAATTCACCTAATGGTGGTGAAAATTGGTTATCAGGTAGTGTACATAATATCACATGGACTAATATTCCAGGTGTAACATCTCTTAATTTATATTATTCATTGGATGGTGGTGCTAGTTGGAGATTATTTAAAACAGGTGTTAATGCTGCTGCTCAAAGTTATAGTTGGACAATACCAGACTCTGCATCTAATATGGTAAAAATTAAAATTGCTGCTTCTGATAATAGTGCTATATATGATATAAGTGACAATAATTTTACTATTAGTTCACTAAAATTATTAAGTCCTGTAGGTGGTGAAAATTGGATGGCGGGGAATCAATATTATATTCAGTGGGAAGCACAGTATTTACAATCAATTAAAATTGAATACTCCACCAATGGTGGCACAACATGGATTTCTCCAGAAATTGCAACAGCAGTACCAGCTTCTAATGGTACATATTTATGGACTGTACCAAATAATCCTTCTAATCAAGCGAAAATTCGTATAACAAGTGATAATCCTGTTGATAATTCAATTACAAAATCATCACCTGCAAATTTCACTATAAGTTCATTGCAAATAACAAATCCAACATCAAGTACAGCTTTCCAAGAAGGTAAGACTAGTACAATCCAATGGAATGCATCTAATATCGATTTTGTTAATATTGATGTTACAACAGATAATGGAGTAAATTGGATACCAATTGCTGTAGGGCACCCAGCAAGTTTAGGTAGTTATAATTGGAATGTTCCAAGTAATTATTCATCTTCAAATTGTAAGATAAGAATTTATGATCAAGCTAACTTTGTAAGATTAGCAACATCGTCAACTTTTAATATTTCCAAATTAAATATTACTAAGCCAATTTCTACTGATAAGTGGTTCTTAGGGACAACAAAAAGAATACAATGGCAAAGTAATAATGTATCTATTGTTAATATATACTATAGCACTGATAATGGTGTTACTTGGCCTATAACAATTGCATCAAATTATCCTGCAAATGTTGGATATTATGATTGGGTTGTTTCTGGTTTGGTTACTGCAAATGGTAAAATAAGAATCGAAAGTGTTGATAAACCTTCTATAACTTCAACTTCTGATGCTTTCCAAACTAGTACAATACAAATTACATCACCTGCCGGTAATGAAAGTTGGCAAGTTGGTAGTATAAAAAATATAACCTGGAATTATGGCAATATTACCAACATACTAATTTTTTATTCTACAAATGGAACAACTTGGTCACAAATAGGTACAGGACCAATAAACGCAGCTTTACAAACATATGCTTGGACAATTCCTGATATTTCGTCAAATTCTGTTAGAATTAAAATAGCAGATGCTAGTGATACATCAAGAAATGCAATTTCAAATACATTTAAGATTGGTAAAATAACAGTATTGTATCCTAATGGTAGTGAAAATTTACAGTCAGGAAAATCTTATAATATTACTTGGTCAAGTTATTCCAGCGTTGCAAATGTTAAGATTGAATACTCAACAAATTCGGGAGTAAGTTGGAATGTAATAACACCTTCTGTTCAAGCGTCATTGGGAACCTTTCCTTGGGTGGTAACCAATATAACTGGTAGTTCGTTCAGAATTAGAGTTTCTGATGCCGATGCAGTTAGTCCAACTGAATTTATCAATGATATTTCTGATAATAATTTCTCTGTAAAAAGATTAGATTTAATTTCTCCTGTAGGGGGAGAATTCTTCCAAATTG
>Ga0116168_1000942_pt1 | contig 24661 bp, 14 predicted proteins | sample AD_UKC129_MetaG_FD_89795 | JGI IMG/M metagenome (GOLD analysis project Ga0116168, IMG submission 89795) | Active sludge microbial communities of municipal wastewater-treating anaerobic digesters from Canada - AD_UKC129_MetaG | ecosystem: Engineered > Bioreactor > Anaerobic > Digestate | place...
TATCATGAGACGCCCAATCTCGATCGTCTCGCCAGACGCGGACTGCGCTTCACGCAGGCCTACGCGGCTAATCCGCTTTGTTCTCCCACACGATCCAGCATCTTGACGGGTCTCTACCCCGCGCGGATTGGTATCACATCACCAGCTTGCCATCTTCCACAAGCAGTGCTGGAAAAAGGCCTTGTTCCACCGCAACCGAATGTCCGGATCCGTACAGCCAATAGCCTAACCCGGCTTAAACCCGAGTACGTCACCTTGGCCGAGGTCTTCCGTGAACATGGATACATGACGGCCCATTTTGGAAAGTGGCATCTTGGGCATTCCGGCCCTTATGAACCAAAGGAGCAAGGCTTCATGCTCGATTTCCCTAATACCCCGGCGGCGCCAGGTCCCGGAGGTGGCTATCTCGCCCCGTGGAAGTTTATCAAGGACCCTGCCATCCAAGGCCAGCCGGGAGAGCACATTGAGGATCGCATGTCTCAAGAGGCTGCGCGATTTATCGAGGAAAACAAGGATAAGCCTTTCTACCTGAACTACTGGTGTTTCTCCGTTCACAGTCCTTGGTCGGCCAAACCCGAGTTGGTCGAGTATTTTAAGACCAAAGCCAAGGATGACTCGCCCCAACGAAACCCGGTTTATGCGGCCATGGTGAAAAGCCTGGATGACGCGGTGGGACGCATCGTCGAGGCCATCGACAAGGCCGGTCTTGCCGAGCGAACCATTATCATCTTCTTCTCTGACAATGGTGGTTTTGCCTATCCCCCAAAGAACGAAACGCAACCGCCTGGTTACGCGGAGATTCCAGCAACGAGCAACACACCGTTGAGAAGCGGTAAGGCCTCCATCTACGAAGGCGGCACGCGGGTACCGCTCATCATTGTTTGGCCAGGGCACACGCAACCGGACTCGGTAACGGACGTACTTTTTTCCAGTGTGGACTTCTTTCCCACAATTCTAGAGATGTGTGGCCTTCCTTTGCCGGGTCACAAAGTGGATGGCGTTTCCCAGGTCCCGGCCATTCTTGGCAAAGGCCCTGTCCGCACGCGGGTCTTTTGCCACTTTCCGCACGGTGGAGAGAACCAGGCCCAGCAAATTCCGGGCTTTCTCCCCTCAGCCTATGTGCGTGACGGCGACTGGAAGTTGATCCGCTTTTTCGCCGGGAATCCTGACGGCACAGATCGTTTTGAACTTTACAATCTTCGTGAGGACATCGGGGAAACTCACGATGTTGCAGCGGAACATCCCGAGATTGTCGGCAGGTTAGCCAAAGAACTGGAGGGCTTTCTCCAGGATACCGACGCTGTCATTCCGCAGGTCAATCCCGACTATCGCGGGCCACAGACCTCTGATCCGCTAATGGGTTGGAAAAACCGTGGGTGCGAGGCGACGATCGACGCCGGCCTGCTTAAGTTGCAGGCCCAAACGGCCACGCCATTCTTGGGATTCGGTGTCGGCAAGCAGCCCGGACCGGTCCAGGTAACTTTCCGAATTAAGGTCCCTCAAGCCGGTGAGGGAAAAATTGAGTGGATTCCACCAGGAGCAAGTCAGGACGCCGCCCAGTCCGTCCCCTACAGTGTCACAGGCACAGAGATGACAACGGTCACCGTTCGCGTTCCCTGGGAAAAACCCATCGGCATCCTGCGGATTTACCTCCCCACAGGGGCCAACACCGCCGAGGTCGATTGGATCGAACTAGAGACGGCGTCGGGTAAGCGCCGGTTCGATTTCTGAAAAGACCGGGGCAGATTATGCTGGCGACAACTCTTAACCTATTTAGCTGGCGCCATTTTTTAAGGCACTGACATCCGTTCTTTGGGGCGGGTTGATAATGCCGTTTCTAATTGTCGATCGAGAACAGGCAACAGGGCCGAGGCAAGACGCAGGGCGGGACTTTCGTGCGTGGGTTGCCCTGGCGGAGACTCGCTCACTAAATAGAGCTTGACCAAAGGCCGTCGGCCTCCAAAAGCCCAACGGGGAAATCGGGGGGCCTGCCAGCCGCGCCCATCATTCCACGACCAAAACACCCGCAGCCGCGTCACACCGGTTGGTTCTGTCTTGGTGAAGATGGCCGTTGAAAACTCGGCCTGCCGAAGGCCCGTGGAGGACTGCTCGCCTGCCTGGGAATTCGCTTCATAGGAGAAAGCGAATGGTTGAGGGGACGTCTCCATCACAAAGCCCGCCCCTGGATAACAAGCGTCGGGCGTGTGGATGGAAATGTCTCGCGACCACCCGGCTAAAAGGTACACCGTCACAACATCACCCTGGGTGGATTCGCGATAGGTGGCCTGAAACAAGGCTTCCGCGCCACTGATCTCGAGCACGCGGGGGTCCGGCTGCACCGCTTCGTCGGTAACCCATTCTCCCACCGTCAGCGGCGTTTGCATGACAGCCTGCGCCAATGGCGCCATTACCCGTTCGCTGTGGGAACCCCAACGCAATGACCAGTGGCCTTCGACGATCGCTGCCGCGATGATCACCCCCACGGCCAGGAAGAACCAGCCGTTCTTTGCCAACCACGCCGGCAATAATTTACGAAGCGAATCGTTCACAAGCCACATTTCCTGCCAAACGCGCACCGCTCCCACTTTTTACTGCGGCCGGACCGCGATCCTCCCATCCGGTTTGTTTGGATCATAGTTGGGATTGGCGGTGGGAAACCTTGCCCCAACATCCTTCAACCACGTCTCCAAAAGCTGACGGAGTTCAGCCACACGCTCAGGGTGCTTTTGAGCGAGGTTTTGTGTCTCGCCAATATCGGCAACGACATCGTAGAGTTCCCAGGAATCATCTTCATACCAATGAATCAGCTTCCAGGGGCCTTTTCTCACGGCCGCGCTGGGCGCCCCACCTTGGTTTCCATAATGCGGGTAATGCCAGAACAACGGACGATCTTCGGGAAACGGCTTTCCCTTCAGCAAGGGCACAAGACTCTGCCCATCCACAGGGATATCATTCCATGGTGCACCGGCCAGATCGCCAATCGTGGGAAAGAAATCCACACTACACACAGGGACACGACTGACCGTGCCAGGCGGAACAACACCGGGCCAACGCACAATCAAAGGAACCCGCACGCCGCCTTCGTAAATCCAGCCCTTCCCGGCCCGTAGGGGAAGATTCGACGTGGGCCATCCCTCGCTGGTCGAAAGCCCTCCGTTGTCGCTGGTGAAAAACACCACCGTACGATCTCTCAGGCCCAATTCGTCAATTTTTTGGAGGACCTTCCCTACCGCTTGGTCCATCGCCTCGACCATCCCCGCGTAAACGGCATGTTCTTGGACAAGGCGGACATCCCGCGGCCCTTCTCGACCGAATTTCGCCTCGAGTCCCAGCCGACGGCGTTTCTCCTCATACTTTTGCCGTAAGTCCTCCCGGGCCATCAATGGCGTATGGACAGAATAGAAACTCAAAAACGCCAAAAACGGTTGGTCCTTATGCTCTTCGATGAACTTGGCCGTCTCTCTCGCCAATCGATCCGGAAGATGCTCGCCGGGCGGTCCATCGGGCAGGCGGGGATTTCCATAAGGAGAAAAGTACTTGTTGCCGCCGTAAGGCCCGCCGCGGTCAATCCCGCCCATGTTGATGTCATACCCCTGGTTTTCCGGCCAAAACCCTTCCGGCCCCAGGTGCCATTTTCCGGCAAAGAACGTCGCATAATTCCGCCGTTTGACCAACTCGGCTAGCGTGATCTCCGCAAGCGGAAGAGCCGTTTCATAGGCTGCCGGAAGAAGCCTGGTGTTTCGGTTCCAGCCCGCTGGTTGGGGGGCCCCTATGTAATCGGTAATGGCCGTCCGTTGTGGCCATTTACCGGTCTGAATAGCGGCTCTTGTCGGGGAACATACCTGGCAGGCCGCGTAAGCGTCCAAAAATCGCATCCCTTCCGCCGCCAGCCGATCAATGTTGGGCGTTTCGTAAAATGTGCTCCCGAAACAGCCCACATCCGTCCAACCTAGGTCATCTACCAGGAAAAACACGACGTTCAAAGGTTGGGGCTGCGCCTGGCCGAAAACTGTCCTGCTCAAAAAGAGCGTCAGTCCCAGAACAACAATCCAACTGTTCTTCATGATGAACCTCCCCAACCAGCCTAACTCTTCCAAGAAACTCCGCGATACCGTCCCGGACATCCCGTTCATTGTTTGACCCATGAGCTGAAAGTCGGCTCACGACTTTCGAACCTCTACATCAATTGTGTACGACCGGTAATAACTGCGGTACCGACTGGGCGCCGTGCCATGGATTACAATCCCGATTAGGGGCAGATCGACGGCCCGCAATCGTTGGACGGCCTCGAAGAGCCGTGGCAAGCGAGTTCGGTCTTGGACCACGGAAAGGACAACCCCATCTGCCAGGTGGGCCAGAATCATGGAATCCGCGGTTGTCAGGAGCGGACTGGAATCGATCAAAACCATATCAAATGTGTCGCGGAGGGAATCGAGAAAGCCATCGAGCCTTCCCTGGGAGACCGCCTCGAGGGCCGCAGCATCGCAATGCCCAGCCGTCACCAAGTAAAGCCCCTCAAGTTCAGCCGCCTGGACAATCTCTTGGGGCGTCGCCTCATTTCGGGCCAATTCCGCCAGTCCGGGATGCAGATCTCGCCGAAGCACACGATGCAAACGTGGCCGCCGTAGGTCACCATCCACCAAGATAACGCGTCGCCCCGCCCGAGCCATGCTAACCGCCAACTGACTGGCAAGGGTCGTCTTGCCCTCCCGAGCCAAGGCACTTGTCACCAAGACCGACTTCACACCATCCCGTTTTGCCCGATGGAGGAGCACCGTGCGAAGCTGATCAACGGACTCCAACAAGATCGTCTTAACATGCTCCGGCATTTGGCCATTTGAAGTGATGCGGGAGAAAGGACCGCGCTGAATGAGTGGCAGATCGCCCAGCACAGGCAAACCGAGACCGTAGCTGATTTGATAGGCGGAGCTAACAGGGCGGAGAAGAAAATCTAGCAAAACTACGACGGCAGCTGTTCCCAAAAATGTCATCAACCCCAGGAAGGTTACCAGGCGGTACTTGTCATTGATATTGCTGACCCGAGGCGTGCTTGCCTCTTCCAACACACGAACCCGAGGCGGCGCCGCCAACTCCACGTTCCATCGCTCCAACTCATCTCCCATTTTTGCCGCCACGGCCTTGAGACGATCCACCTCCGCTTTTTCGGCCTCCAGATCGGCCGAGTATTTGCCAAGTTGTTCGGCCTCGGCAGCCTCCTTCTGAAACTGTTCCAGGGCCACTTTTAGTTCATCCTCGAGCACAGCCCGTTCTAATTCAGCTTCCGCAATTTGGGCCTGGATAAGTTCGGCCTCCGTGGGGGCGGCTTTTGCCCGCCCTTTCTCTAACTGCTCCCGCGCGTATTGGGTTAACCCCGGGATTAATTCGTTGCGACGGTTCTCAATTGCTTCGCGGAGGGCTTGCATCTCCTCTTGGAGGCGGAGAATCGTCGGTGACTTCTCCCATTGAACGACCCTCTGTCGTTCCTCAAACCAGCGGGCCTCCAATGCCGATAGCCTCGCCTGGGCCGAGGAAATCCAAGGATCCGCGCGGAGGCCGGCCTCCACAATCTGCCGAATGACCGCCTCATCGCGCTCACGGCGTTCTTCTTCCGAGCTTTGCGGACGGTGCTCTTCCAGGTACTTTAACCGTGTCTGTAAGAGCGTGATCTTGCGATCCAAACCTCCCAGTTGCTGTCGAATCTCATTCACGCGCCGCCGATGGTCCGCCAGCGTTTCCAGCGCCGTGATCGCCTTCCGCCGGGCGACTTCAGAATCGGCACTCCCCACTGCGTTGGCCAATTCACGATAACGGAGGTCCCGCTTTTTGACCAACTCCAACGTTTGGGCGTAGTTTTGCTCCAACAGGCGTTTGCGCTCCAGGGCGTATGTTCGGTTGACGTCCCCCACCTCGGCCATGTAGGCGTCCTTGACCGCGTTGACGATGGCTGCGATCTGCTCGGGGTCCTCTCCCGTCATACTGATCTCCAGGATCTCCGCCTGATCGGCAAATCGCACGCGGATCTTTTGCCGTAGCCACATCATGGGATCAATTTGGTTGCGGATATACGGAAGTTGGCTAATCCCCGGCTGACGCAGGGCAGCCCCCAAGACTCGGTTGCTCGTGACTAAGGTGGCTTGCGTTTGACGATTCCTAAGGAGGGGATCATCCTCGCGCGTGTCAAAAATAATCCGCGGACGCTGCAAGGAGACTTGCAACCATGCCGTGGCTGTGTACTGGACGGGAATGGTGCGCCAGGCGAAAATCATGACGGCCACAGCTCCAATCGTCCCCAGCAAAAGAATCAGCCACCACCGCCGTCGTACCGCGTGGAAAACGTCAATCGGCTTCGGTGGCCCATGCAACGTCTCCCGTTGGATAGGCGTTGGCGTCATCATCGCCGCCGTTACGGCGGGCGAAAGTGCTGTTGGGTGAGAAACCCGTATCAACTCGGACATCATTCCATCTCAGGGCAATCGTCGTCTCTTTTCAAAGCGCAGGAATGTTTAACGTGCACACAGTTACCCCGTTCTACGACGCAGTGCCCCCGGCCTAATCTCACGGCAATCTTCAACCCCCTGCCCATACGTCCATTACCGTCCTTATCAACCGTATACCTCTCCCCATTTTGACTAAAAACCCCTCGAAATTCCACGCGCAGGGCAAAGACGCGCCAGCTAAAAAGCCTATCCCATAATCTCCCCTAACGCGTTCGGCGGGAGAGGGCTCGGGGGAGAAGGTGCCTCGAATCGCTGCCGGTTTTCTCAATCGATTCCGACATTCGCTTGCCCTCACCCCAACCCTCTTCCGGAGGGAGAGGGGGACTCTTTGGGATAAGTTCTAAATGGATCTCGGGCACAGGCGACGAAATCAGCTCAATATGCCAGAAAGTTTTCATCACAAAGTTGGCAGTTGCATGGACAAGCGATTTTTCGCCCTCATCAACCCGAATGGGTCCTACTCTCGAAGGCCCACATGCCAAATCAGTCAAGCAATTGGGATGGAATATCTTTGACGCCGCTGACGTAAATCATGCGCACGCTTTGCCAAGGAACAACGACCAAGCCACCCCCAAAAGCTGAACCCTCCACAACGAAAGCCGCATATTCGTGATCGTTCGAAGAAGCGCTGTACTTCGTTACCGTAAAGGCCTGGCCATCTACTAATTGGACCTTGACCACGCTACCCGCTGCGCGACCGTTCCAAAGCCGCTCAAATATCCGTGCTAAATGGCTGCCCTTAATCGATGTCGGCGATGAGATAGAACTCTCGGGCGTTCGACTATCGCCGGCCGATCGTGGCGAAAACAACTCCAAGTGGATGCCACTCTCCGGAACGATGGCCGAGTCCCCTAACCCAGTCCCTGTCGCCAGTTGGGGACCTGCCGAAGGCTCCGGAGCCACACTGAGCGGCACCGCCTCGTCTGCATCGTCGTCGGTCAGCTCCTCGATCACAGGAATGCGGAACCGGACACCACACTCGGGACACTGGCCGGGACGCCCCTGAAGATCTGCTGATCCAAAGAGCCGATGCCCGTTGGGACATAAGAACTGAATGCGGGTACGATCTCGTGAAAACGTGGCGTTCGAACCGGCGTCTTCGCCTTGAGCTGCCCGAATCTCCTCCAGCGTGGGAATCAGAAACTTCACACTGCACTTGGGACACTTGGCCGGTTTCCCTGCCCGATCTTCCGAGCAACGAATACGATGGCCGTTCGGACAAAGAAATTCGATCATGGCCGGCATCTCCACCCCTTGTTCAAAAAGTCTCCCGGTCAAGCCCTAACATAACCTTGCCAAATTGTTGCCATCACAATAAAAGGCCACGGCCTTTCACGTCGAACGGGTCTCTTCCCATTCTCCCGGGGAGGAAATACCATGACCTTTGCAAGCAAAATCCTCTCGTATTTAGTTTACCGCTTGCTCCTTGAAACGGAAATTGTCGAACTTTCGATTCTTGCCAATTCGTTTGAGCAAATAGCACAAATTAACCACCCAATAGAGGGATAACAAAAGGCGATATCTCGCTGGTTTTGAAGAAACCTTTCGCACCGGTCCACGTTTTTGCTAACGATGATTGTCAATCTGAACCATAAGCACCGCTCAGTCTTGCCAGCAGCGATCCATTTTATGTTACGATCTCTTGCCGCCCTTCTTGTTTTCCTCGGAGTCACCCGGCAGGTTTTTACCCAACGTCAGATGGAAGACCTTGATCGGGGTCTGGTCGCCATCGACCGCGGTGATGGGACGGTAATGGTAAGCTGGCGGTTGCTTGCCGACGACCCCGATGATTTGGCCTTCCACGTGTATCGCCGCCAGGAAGATGGCACATGGATTCGCCTGACCGATTCTCCGCTTTTGGATCGAACCAATTTCGTCGATGAAGATCGTGATAGCCCCTGGCCTCGATTCTACCAAGTGCGAAATGTTATCTCAGGCAAAGAGACGGGCGAGACGGCAACCGTCGAGGTCGCGAAAGGCCAAACCCATTGGGTCATTCCTTTGCAGACCTTACCAGGCTACACACCCAACGATGCCAGTGTGGGAGATTTGAACGGCGATGGCCGCTATGAGCTTGTCCTCAAACAGGAGAAGCGGCCTCGCGATAACTCGCAACGCGGGCCCACAGGCCAGACGCTCCTGGAAGCTTACACCTTTGACGGTAAGTTTCTTTGGCGGATCAATCTTGGTCCCAACATCCGGGAAGGGGCCCATTATACGCCGTTCCTTGTGTACGACTTCGACGGCGACGGGCGCGCCGAGGTCGTTTGCCGCACCTCCGATGGCACGGTCGATGGTACGGGCCAAGTGATCGGCTCACCTTCAGCCAATCATCGCAATGCAGACGGTCTTGTTCTCACAGGGCCTGAATACTTGACTGTTTTTGAAGGTCACACCGGCAAGGCCGTTGTTTCGGTGCCGTATGTCCCGCCGCGGGGCGATGTCCGCGCATGGGGAGACGATTACGGCAATCGCTCCGACCGTTTTCTCACTTGTGTGGCCTATTTGGATGGCCGTCAACCTAGCGTAGTCATGTGTCGAGGCTATTACACCCGAACGGTGTTGGCCGCTTGGAACTACCGAGATGGCCAACTCTCCCTTGTGTGGGTTTTCGACAGCGACACAGATCCGCGGGAAAACCGCAAGTACCGTGGGCAGGGCAATCACAACCTTTCTGTGGCGGACGTCAACGGCGATGGTCGCGACGAAATCATTTACGGGGCCTGTGTCATTGGCCCGGATGGCCAGGGCTTATACAGCACCGAGTTGGGCCACGGGGACGCGATGCACGTGACGGACATCGACCCGCATCGGCCAGGGCTGGAAATCTTTTCCATTCACGAGCGTCCGTCACATCCCTTTGGGGCCAACCTCCGAGACGCGGCAACGGGGGAGATTATATGGGGGCTTGCAGCCCGAGATGTTAGTCGCGGCTTGGCCCTGGACATTGATCCCCGTCATCCCGGTTTGGAGTGTTGGGCAGTGGGGCCCGGCTTGAGAGGGCTTTTCAACTGTCGGGGGGAACAGATCGCCAACCGCGCGCCGGCGTCCTGCAATATGGGCGTCTGGTGGGATGGGGACCTGCTCCGCGAAGTGCTTGACCGAACCCAGATTCAGAAGTGGATTCCCGAGCGCGAAGCATGCGATGTCTTGTTCGACGCGGCCCGATATGGGTGCACCTGGAATAATGGCTCCAAAGCAAATCCCACTCTGTGTGCCGACATCTTTGGCGATTGGCGTGAAGAGGTCATTTGGCGCTCCGCTGATAACCGGAGTCTTCACATTTTCACAACACCCCTGCCAAGCGAGCATCGTTTGGTAACATTGATGCACGATCCTGTTTATCGGCTGGGAATCGCGTGGCAAAACGTGGGCTACAATCAACCAGCGCACCCTGGGTTCTATCTGGGCCACGGTATGACACCACCCCGGCGAGCAAAAATCGTGACACCCAAGGCGCTTGGCCAATCACCTGACCGGCCGCAAACAGATTGAAATCCTAACTCAGACACGGCGTGTCATATCTGATTATGGCATGGCACCGGCCAGCGCGGGCCACAATTTCCGGTAGCCCTTCCTAACAAAACGGCGAGAGAGGCGATCCTAGTGAGCGCAGATCCGGCATTCAGCACGTATTGCCAGCCGTCGAGACCTGAGGCTCGTCCCCAACCCCCGCCCGGTCACTTTGCCTCAATTACCTGCCACTCCAAGATGCCACCAGACCAGTTTGGCCGAAGTTGAACCTCTAAACGCAGTCCCTGGGTTTGGACCGGACCAAAGCTCGCTTCGCTCCACCCATCTTTGACAATTGGCAACTCGGATTGGCTTGTCACCGGGACCCATGCATCACCTTTGCGATAGAGAATCCGCCACGAGGCCGGGAGACGGCAATGCCCTCCTCGCGGTTCATCGTCAAACCAGTATACCCGCACACCCTGAAGCGCCACGGGCTTGTCCCATTCATATTCGACCCACTCCTGCGTCCCCCGGTGATCCCACCAGGTGAATCGCGGGATACTGTGGTCGTTCGAGTTCCGAGGTTCAATGCCGTCGTTGAGAGCTTCCACGGAATCATAAGACCAACAATGGGACGCGGAAGGGCGCGCTGCCTCCATGACTGTCGGGGAGTCCTCGGCAGTCAAGCTGGTCGGATCTACGGGACGATAAAGCCTTCCCTCCCAAGCAGGGTCCTCTGGATCGGGATACCGAGATTTACCTGCCTGCCGAATCCAAACGACCATCGGCCCAGGATCACGATGATCCCACAAATGATAAGGCACTGCCGTCAAACGTCGCCCGTCGGCAGCCGTGGCCCTAATCACCACAATCCCACCCAGCAAGTCCGGCCGAAATTCCGTCTCAAACTGTGGGTCTTTGGCCAAGATGGCCGTGCGAACGTCGAATCCGTTATCAACAGTCTCCAGACAATACACCAATGGTCCCCGCTGAATGGCCACCCGACCGCGATCGGCAACTACCTTGGGATGGGCCTCGATCCGTTCCACCGGCATCGCCAAGTCTAACGTCACCTTATCCCCCTTCTTCCACACCCTGCGAATGAGGTGATAGCCGCGGTCAAGCTTCGTCAAGTCAACAGGCGTCGGCCCCTCACTATTGACAGCCAGGCGGGCTTCGCGGCACCATCCTGGCACGCGCAGCCGCAAGGACCATTCCCTCTCCAATTCGGGAGTAACGGTCAGGACAATGCGGCCCTCCCAAGGATACCGCGTCTCCTGGGTAACTTTTACCACGTTATCCTCTTCAAGCTCTACCTCGGCCGTACTGCCCAAGTAAAGGTTAACGAACAATTCCGCAGGCTTTTCCCCGGTCGGTGGCCGCACAGCATACACATAACCCGGTACGGAGGGGATAAGCCTTACTACATTCGTTGGGCAACAGGCACAACCGAAAAACGGTTGCCGATGATGGTTTCCCCCCGAAGCAAGTGGATTGACGTAGAAGAAATGTTCCCCATCCAATGCCACACCGGAAAGAACGCCGTTATAAAGTGCCCTCTCTAGGACATCGGCGTATTGCGCGTCGCCATGCATCAACCCTAACCGATAGGCCCAAAAGACCAGCCCAATCGCGGCACATGTCTCGCAGTAAGCCGACTCATTGGGAAGCTCATACGGCTCGCCAAAGGCCTCGCCTTCATGGCGGGCACCAATTCCGCCCGTGATATACATTTTGCGCAGCGTGACATCCTTCCAAATGCGGTCCATAGCGGCGATCAGTTCGGGGTCTCCCGTGTAGGCCGCGACATCGGCGACGCCCGAGTACAAATACATTGCCCGCACGGCATGTCCTACAATTTCGCTCTGCTGCCGCACGGGCAGATGGTCCTGGCTGTAAGGGCCATACGACGGCCGATGGGTCGTGTTACCGCGTTCGTCGATGAAAAATTTCGCCAGATCGAAATAACGTTTTTCTCCTGTTACCTCGTAAAGCTTGACGAGGGCCAACTCAATCTCTTCATGTCCCGGAACACCGTACCTCTTGCCCTCTCCAAAAATACTGTCGATATGATCGGCCAGTTTGATGGCGACATCGAGAAACGTGCGTTTGCCTGTGGCGCGGTAGTGTGCCACGGCCGCTTCAAAAAGGTGTCCGGCGCAGTATAGTTCGTGTTTTACGGGAAGGTCCGTCCATCGGTCATTGAGATTAGTTAAGGTGTAATACGTGTTAAGGTACCCATCCGGGCGCTGTGCCGCGGCGATAAGTCCGATAATGCGATCAACCTGGCTGGCCAAATCGGCGTCAAATTGTTGAGCCAGGGCATAGGAAGCCCCTTCCAGGACTTTGTAAACATCAGAGTCGTTGAAATAGATTCCTTCAAACTTACCCTCCATCAAACCAGCGGCCTTGGCAAAATTGGAAATCCGCCCCGTATCCTCGCACCATTTCAAGTTGTGGGGGATGGATCGCTCTCGATTGGTCTTAATGCGTACCGCCCAAAACGTGTCTTCCGCATGGACCCGTGTGAAGGGAACGATTGTCAGCCGACGTGGTTGTGCTGACTCGGCCCCAACGGCTCCCCCACAAATTGCGGCGAGTACCATCAGATAACCCACACTAACGAGAAAAACGTTACGTTTTTTCATTTCGGCGACTCTCTCCTCTGCAATGCCGACTTTCTAAGTTGCTCGCAACCGAACTGACTATAAAACCAATGATCCTATTACGTTCCTCACCGTACGACCTATGTCTGATGCCATCATTTGCCGCCGTATTCTAGTACCTGCCCTTCGTTGAGCAGTCGTTCTCGCAACGCGGCATACGGCACATCCTGAACGGCGACGCCCTGTTTAATGGCGATGTCCGCTGCGGCTGCGGCCGACTGACCAAGGATCATAAACACGGGCTCCATGCGGATTGATCCATAAGCCACATGTGTAGCCGAGACGCACACGGGCACGAGCAGATTCTCACAGTCTTCCCGCTTGGGGACAAGCGAGCCGTAGGCAATGGCATACGGTTTGGGAGTAGGCACACCAATGTCGCCCTCGTTCTGGACGTAGCCCTCCGGCGTGATGTACCGCTGCACGTTGTGGCTATCGATGGTGTAAGAACCCATTCCCACCGAGTCGGGTGTCGTCTTTTTGCCTAGCAGGTCGTGTTCCGTCATCACGTACATGCCCACCATTCGGCGAGCTTCCCGAATGTAAAGCTGATAGGGCCAGTGGCCATTGTCCACAAATTCGTCCTTCGCAAGTCCCCACCTGTTCATCTCCTCTTGAACGTCTCGGGGCACCCGCGGATCGTTGGCGATAAAGTAGAACCAGCCTTTCTGATATGTCTCGTGCTCTTTGATAATCTCCCGTCGCCGCTCATAGGTTGCTTCGGGATAGTCGTAATTGTAACCAATGTTATCGGTGCTCATTGGCCCATGGTTATTCGTATCCGTCTTGCGGTTCGGGATAGGATCGAACTTATGGAAGGTCTCTCGCCACCCGGCCTCGAAAATCCGCAACAATAATTCGTACTGTTTAGGATCGTAGCCCTCGGGTTTAGGGAATGGGACACGATTTTCCGGCACATCCGTCAGGCATAATCGGAAACAATATGCCTGGACACGATGATCGCCCTGACCGTATTCGCCGGGCGGTTCCGTGCTGATTCGGGGTAGAACCCCACTGCTAGGATCACCCGGTATCCAGTAGGGACTGATAGGCTTTTTTAGCACTCCGAAATGATGACGGTGGTGAAGAACACCGATTTGTACTCCGGCCCACTTCTCGCCGTATTCGGCCTGCGATTCCCGCCCCACGCGATACTGACACCCGGCGGCCGCCATCAGGTCACCTTCGTACGTGGCATCGATGAAGACCTTTGCCACAAACGTCTTTCCACTGAGCATCCGAATACTGCGGATGCGGCTGCCCTCCTTGATCACGCCATGCTCTCGATCCAGCCATTCGTCCCGGAAAGTTGGAATCTGATACTCCCGAATGAATTCCTCAAACACGCCTTCGGCCACGTGGGGTTCGAAAATCCACATGGTCCGCCGCTCGCCATCGATCGCCGGCGTCCCCTGCCCCCGATTTCCGTATTCCTCGGGTTTTTGCCATTTCCAGGCATCCGGCCGTTGGTAATGTTTCCAAATGCGATGGTAAAACTCCCGCGCTAAACCACCAATAACCGCCTTGTTGCCCGTGTCGGTCCAACCCAGGCCACTGCTAGACATGCCGCCGAGATGCTTTTCCGGACAGATGATAGCCACCGTCCGGCCAGCCAGCCGCGACTCGACGGCCGCCATGACTCCGGCCGATGTCCCACCATACACAACGACATCGTATTCGCCAGAATGCTCGGCCGCCGAAAGATAAGCGATGCCCACAAAGCTCGTCACGAAAACCAATCCGCCAATGATGAAGTTACGAATCATAAAAATTCTGCGTGAAGGCATACCCAATCCAAACATATCATTTCGTCCGGAACCTGTCAAGCCGAGACAATCCCAAAACTTCCAATTCTCCAGGAGGGACACATCGCTTCCACATAATACCACGGTAAGGCCCGTCGCTCCACTGCCCCAAGTGCTTACCGATTTCGCGGACAACTGCATTACTGGTCGCAAAAATCGCCGCAGTCATTAGACGACGAGCGCTGGGTGTTGCATTTTTTCGGGTCGGTGTTCACACTAAATGAGCAACAAAGTGATTCAGCCTCGTGAACGTCCTTTTTGGGGAGGTCACAAGATGTATCGGCATGTGTTTGGTTCTCTGGGAGCGATCCTTGCTCTTTGGTTCGGTCTGACTTTGGCGTCCCACCGCACCATCTGGGCTGAACAAGCTCGCCCAAACATCCTTTGGCTCACCTGCGAGGATATGGGCCCGCACCTCGGCTGTTACGGGGATCGTTACGCCAACACCCCAAATCTCGATCGTCTAGCGGCTAAAGGCACGATTTACACGAGGGTTTGGTCCAACGCCCCTGTGTGTGCGCCGGCCCGCACGGCCATCATCTCGGGGATGTATCCCAGCACAACAGGTTCAGAACACATGCGGAGCCTGGTGCCCACCGCCCCTGGCTTAAGGTTTTATCCTCAGTTCTTGCGCGACGCCGGTTACTACTGCACCAATAACAGTAAGGAAGATTACAACCTCGAGAAACCTGGCCAAGTCTGGGATGACTCGTCCGGCAAGGCGCACTGGAAGAACCGCCAACCCGGCCAGCCTTTTTTTGCCATTTTTAACTTTACGGTCACACACGAAAGCCAAGTGCGTCGTCGGCCTCACGAGTGGGTCCACGATCCGGCGAAGGTTCGAGTCCCGGCTTATCACCCCGATACGATTGAGGTCCGCCAGGATTGGGCCCAGTACTATGATAACATCACGACAATGGATCGCATGGCGGGAGAGAAGCTCAAGGAGCTTGAAGACGCAGGCCTGGCCGACGATACCATCGTGTTCTTCTACGGTGACCACGGCCCTGGTCTGCCCCGTTGCAAACGCTGCCCGTATAACTCTGGCCTTCAAGTCGGGCTTATCGTGTATATTCCTCCCAAGTTTCGGCATTTGGCACCTCCGGACTATCAACCCGGCGGCCGGTCGTCGCGATTGGTGTCTTTCGTGGACTTGGGGCCCACGTTGCTCAGTCTCGTCGGGATCAAGCCGCCGGCCTCAATGCAGGGGCGGGCGTTCCTTGGGACCTTTGCCACGGAGCCGCCGCGTTATATGTTTGGCCTCCGCGGTCGGATGGACGAACGATATGATCTCGTCCGCAGCGTGACCGATGGTCGCTTTGTCTATATCCGCAATTACATGCCGCACCTTCCTTGGGGTCAGCATGTCGAGTATCTCTTTCAAACCCCTACGACACGCGTGTGGAAGCAACTTTTCGACGAAGGAAAACTGTCGCCCGAACAGTCCTACTTTTGGACAATTCCCAAGGCCAAGGAGGAACTGTATGACCTGGCCACCGATCCGGACGAAGTTCATAACGTGGCCAACAACCCGGCTTACAAGGCAAAGCTTGAGGAGCTCCGCCAGGTCCTGCGGGATCATATCCTGACCACGCGCGATTTGGGATTCCTTCCTGAGGACGAAATCCACGCTCGGGCCGGCAGCAAGACGCCCTACGAATACGGTCAAAGTGCCGATTATCCGCTAGAACGTATCCTCACCATGGCAGAAGTCGCCTCAGACTTGGAAGAGGACCATCTCGAACAATTGCTCGCCGGGTTACAGGACCCCGATAGCGCGGTGCGATATTGGGCCGTCACCGGTCTGTTGGCGAGGGGAGAAAAGGTCTTTTCGGCGGTCCATGATCGCCTTGTCAAAGCCCTGGAAGATCCGGCGCCGAGCGTCCAGATTGTTGCTGCGTGGACACTGGGCCGGTATGGAAGTCAACAAGATGTCGAGCTTGCCCTATCTGTGCTACGGACCTATCTCGATTACGAGGGGAAAGGGCCCTATCTTATGATGCTAGCACTGAACGCCGTGGATAACCTAGGAACCAAGGCTGCCCCGCTTCGTGAGATCGTGGCCCAAATCGAGCCGAAGATTCAGCCCAAGCACGGGCGACTTGGAGAGAATCTTAACAAGTTAAAGCGGCATATCCTCAGCCATTTTGAGGTTGCTGGGAAAGAACAGCCATAAACGACCATCCTCAGAAAACAACATTGATGGGACGGCATGGTGAATAGGTTATGCTGTCGCGCGTTATTTTGGAATCAGATTGTTGCTCGTATAGCATTCACTTGATTCTTGTGTCCCATTCGAGCCACCATGACCTGACCGCGTCAACACACCCGTGGGTATCCTCACTGGGGTTGATTCCCTCAAGGGTCAATGGTCTCTCTGGCTAGGCGAGCGCCGTGCAGTTGCTCAACTCCTGCACTGTCAAATCGCCATCATCCAGAGAGATCATAAAGGGAATCATAGCTCCGCATAAGAGGATTAGCCGACTATTCCTTCACTTGCTGCTTTATCAGACCGACAACGTTCAACTGTTGAGCGATCAAATCCAAGGAACCCAGATACCCTACCAGGCCGCGCACATCACTAATAACCTTTTTTGCGTTTTCCAATCCGCCGTGGGCGTTAATGAACGCGACCAGCTTCTCGACAGAGGCCGGGTCAGCCACCGTCCCTCGGGCCGTTTTACCCCTGCGAGGCTTGTCCAAGAAGTTGTACTCGCAGAAGCGACACTTCACGGCCCGTGCGGCAACAATGGCATTGCATGAGGGACAACGTTTGCGTCCGCGACCCAGCGATCCCATCTGCGGTGTATTCACTTTCTTGGCTAACACGGCATGTCTCCTCTACTTCTACGACTCAGGCAAGGATCCACATAAAACACCACCCTCAATTGGTCTTTTCCCGCCCTTCTATTAGCCCACAAAGCTGTTCACGGTTTGTACCGTTCTTATCAAATCGATGGCCTTAAATAAACGCTCTGTCATAACCAACAAGATAAACTACACAACATAGTATAATAGTTCCACATGGTCCGCTACTCAACCGGGACCAGAGAGTGATTTGTATCGTCCCGACAATCTTCCGATTCTTTTGGAGCGACCTGACGACCAAACCGCTCACCTTTCAATTACCTTTCCCAACCTGTCGGGAACCATCTCGCCAATGACAAGCGTCCTTCCTGGCAGTCACATTCCGTTTGGATGGCATGATACAACCAGCGGCATTGATCCGTACCGTCGGCCTTATCCTCAATCTTTTTCAATCGCGCATCGTTTAAATCCACAGAGTTTGCCTATTCTCTCATGACAAGGACGGTGTGAGGAAAGTCTTCAGGTTGCGCCGAAAGGAATCCCAGCCTGAGGAACACTGTTGCCAGGCCGGGCGGGGTCCGATTTCGATAAGGAAGGAAAAGGGTCGCGCCCAAGCGCGGCACTTTCGTTCATCGTTCCCACCCAAGACGGATCGCGGGCCGCTCCCGAAGATGCCGCCCGATGTTGGGGATTACGAAGGGGCTAAGTGGTCGTTGTTAGGCCGATCCCCAAGGATGGCGGCTATAGGTGAGCGAAATAGCGCTTCTCCCACCACGGACGGTTAAAGTTGGGCGATTTGTTTTTCCGGTTCGGGTTTTTTGGCCTAGAATATCAAGAATAGTGGGTGAACCATGGCAACCGACTTGCATCAGTGGTACGCTGGAAGCTTTGACCTTGTTGTGGGACAACCTGCGCAACAGCTGTCCATGTTAGCCCGACCATTACCCCTACAATTTGCCCATCACTTGCCTTATGGCGCTATTCTGCATGAAGACGGCGTCCAGTTTGTTATTTTTAGTCGATCTGCAACCGCAATGCGGATCCTTTTATATAACGATGTCAACGACCGTGAACCCAGCGATATTATTCATCTCAACCCGGCAGACCACCGCTGGGGTGACGTGTGGAATGTTTTTGTGCCGGGATTGAAGGCTGGGCAACTTTACCACATCCAAGCAGACGGCCCTTATGCTCCCGAAATTGGACACCGTTTTGACCCCAAGGCACGATTGATCGACCCGTACGCCAAGGCCCTGGCGGGTGATTTTCTCCCGGCCACCGATGGCATTATCCGTCCTCCAAAGTGCGTTGTCGTCGATGACACATTTGACTGGCAGGGTACGCGGCACATCCGGCGCGATCTGTCGGAGACCATCATTTACGAAATGCACGTCAAAGGGTTCACACGATCTCCTACGAGCGGGGCAGAGTTTCCGGGGACATATCTGGGGGTGATCGAGAAAATCCCCTACTTGAAGTCACTCGGCATCACAGCGGTCGAGCTGATGCCGGTCCACGAGTTTCTGATCCTCGACTGCTACGGGCAAAAACCTAAGCGGCCCAATTACTGGGGCTACGACCCGCTGGCGTTCTTCGCGCCTCATCGCGGATACGCGGTCAGTAAAGAACCAGGGGCCCAAGTTCGCGAATTTAAGGAGATGGTCCGCGAACTCCATAAGGCCGGTATTGAGGTGATCCTGGATGTCGTGTTCAATCACACGGCCGAGGGCAATGAATATGGGCCGACACTGAGCTTCAAAGGATTGGAGAACCGCGTCTATTACATGCTAGAAAATGGCGGCAGCCGTTACAAAAACTACACCGGTTGCGGAAACACGCTTAACGGAAACCACCCCATCGTCCGCGAGATGATCTTCCACTGCTTGCGTTATTGGGTCCACAATTATCACATTGATGGTTTCCGTTTCGACCTGGCATCAATCCTCAGCCGCGACCGGGCGGGGAATCTTGTCCCCAATCCTCCTGTGGTTGAGACAATCGCCGAGGATCCGCTACTGGCCGACACCAAGATTATTGCCGAAGCCTGGGATGCTGCGGGGGCGTATCAGGTGGGGACGTTCGCATCCCTCTGCTGGCCCGATACGTTTGCCCATTGCCGATGGGCAGAATGGAACGGCCGCTATCGGGACGACGTTCGGCGATTCTGGCGAGGTGACCCCGGGATGGTTCCGGCGTTCGCGACACGGATCGCGGGTTCCAGCGATTTGTATCAGCCAGGTGGCCGCTATCCGTATCACAGCATCAATTTTATTACTTCCCACGATGGTTTTACGCTCAATGATCTGGTCAGCTATAACCACAAACACAACGAGGAGAATGGTGAGGATAACCGAGACGGCGAAAACAACAATAACAGTTACAATTATGGCGTCGAAGGTCCCACTTGGCACAAAGGGATCAATTTGATCCGATTGCGGCAAATCAAGAATATGATGGCTACATTGTTATTAAGCCAAGGGGTGCCCATGATTCTCTTTGGCGATGAGTGCCGACGTACCCAACGGGGCAACAACAACGCCTATTGCCAGGACAATTCTATTTCCTGGTTCAATTGGAAATTGGTCCATCGCCACCGGGAATTGTGGCGGTTTGTTCAGGCCTTGATCGCCTTCCGCAGGCGGGAACCAACGGTGCGACGCAAGGACTTCCTCACCGGTCTTCCTGTCCGCCCCGGGGGATTTCCCGATGTCAGTTGGTTTAACCCCGCAGGCGGGCCTGTCGATTGGACCAATGCGGGACGAAGCCTCACATGTTTCCTAGCGGCGTTCCCCCACCGCGAAGATCCCAATCGCCCCAACCATCATATCTTGCTGATGTTCCACGCAGCTCCGGAACCCACGCGATTTGTTATTCCGGCCATGGCGCGGGGTCTAGCGTGGCGCTTGTTCATCGACACCAGCCGCATGTCGCCCAACGACATCTATCCCGATCTCGACGGTCCGCCGCCGCCTGTTGATTGGACCCTCAATGTTCCCGGCCGTACGTTAATCTGCTATGTTGCGCCCGATCTTTTGTAATGATTTATGTTATCGAAAGACCGGGCCATAAAATAACAATGCGGGCTAAATACTCTGCCCGTCAAAGGTAAACTGCCCATCGTGTGGTCCAGACGTGCGGTCTAGAGGGACCGTTTTTGATTGCGTGCCCCAAGCAGTGAGTGCATGGGTTCACCCTCTTTAGGGGTAAACAACTATGCGAATCGTAAGCTTGCCGGACAAACTTTCCGAAGGGAACACGTTTTCCATGGCCGTGGAAGACCAAGGCCAAGGTCGGACGATTCTCTTGGTCCACGCTTTTCCTTTCGACCATCGGGTTTGGGAGGCCCAAATCAAGGGCTTATCCACACGCTTTCGGGTGCTCGCTCCGGACTTGCGGGGATTTGGCCGAAGTACGGTGACGCCGGGTGTGGTCACAATGGAACAGATGGCGGATGACCTCGCGGCAATGCTCGACGCCCTGGCCATTGATGAACCGGTTGTGCTTTGCGGTCTGTCGATGGGAGGCTACGTAGCTTTCCAATTTGTGCGACGTCATCGACAGCGGCTTCGCGGACTCATTCTGTGCGACACGCGAGCTGCGTCAGACTCCCAAGAAGCTCGAGAAAATCGGTTGCGTACGGCGGAACGAGTTATCACCGAGGGAACCGCCTTCCTCGCCGACCAAATGCTTCCTCGCCTGTGTTGCGAGCGGACCTTTCGTCATCAGCCTGAGATTGTGACGAAACTCCGCACGATGATCCTAGAAGCACCACCAGAGGGAGTGGCTGCGGCAGCACGAGGAATGGCGCAGCGTCCTGACTCCACGCCGCTTTTGGGTCAGATCGATTGTCCGACCATGGTGGTTGTGGGGCAATTTGATGCGATCTCCCTGCCAGAAGAAATGGAGGCAATGGCTAGGGCCATTCCGGGTGCATCATTCTCTGTTGTGCCCGATGCAGGTCACATGGCCCCTCTTGAACAGGGCGAGCATACGACGCAGCTTATCGCCGAATTTGCCTCGCGATTGTAGAGACGATCAACGTCGCAATTGTTTTGAACAAGCTAATTAGCTGCGGTGCTCTGAGCAGATCGAAACGCCGAGACTCTTCAAGGTAGCCGAATTACAGTCTTGCTTTTGACCACGGCACAGTCATCGGGAAATGTGTGAAACGCCTGCACCAAGAGACTCTTGGCCCGCGTTTCAAAGTAAAGAAAGCTCATCGCCCCCAAGGGCATGCGCCCGCTTGGATCAAAGCGGAAGAAAAGGCCTTGCTGAGGCGCTTCCCGATTGAGTTCATGCTGAAAGACCCAGAAAACCTCGGGCGAGACGTGCTCGAGTTGGGCCTCCCACTCATAACGGACTCCACCGCGTCCTATTACCTCGTCCCGAAGCTCCCCTTTGATGTTATGAAACATAAGCCGCCGCTTTGCGGGCAACGGATGATGGGCGGCAGTGGCAACCTCAGTCCACGTGAGCCCTTCATAATTCCAAGTGATAATGTGGCCCGTGTTGGTGATGTCGAGTCGGGCCTGATAATCCCCGCGCGCAATGTGCCGCGTGGCTCGGATTTCGAAAAGCTCCGGGTGGAGCGGCCGTCCATACAGGACAAAGGCTAATTCGGTAACACGCGGACGAACACTCAGCACGGCTGTACCCTTCCTTCTTAAGCCGAGACTCACTCTCGGAAATATGACCCACTGTGTCACGAAGGCCTGCGACAAGGCGCCGCTGTCACTTTGCTAATTGCCTGATCACAGGTCCTCGGCTCAATCTAAGTCGTATTATAAGCAACCGTTCGAAAGCGACAAAGGCCGCTTTTTTAATCATACAATCTCCCAATCACCGCAAGGAATTCACCTTGACTTTCGGCACAAATTTCGCTAGCGCGTCGAAAACCCTTGCCAAGAAACAAGATCGACCGGGCATCCTTCCCGGTCGATCAAAGACCCTCTTGCGTTACCCGAGACGAACGGCCACAACATCCTTGTTTCGCCGCTCGCTAACCGCTGGAGGGTTGTCCGTTTTTATCGGTTGACAATCCTGAATCAGACGTATCGGGGTTCTCTAGCGGTTGAATTCCACGCCAGCCGTCACGCCATTGATGAACAGGTCTTGCGTGTTATGATCCATCGTAATGCCCATGTCGGGAACACGGTAGAGGATCATATTGGAGGCCCGGGCTACGTTATCCATCCATAGTCCCGTCCAACCGACGCTGAGGGACAGTTTGGATGTAAGTTGGTACTTGATCCCAGCACGCAGTTCGGCACAAGGTGCCCATTCTTCCTCACTGGCGCTGTGGCTGAAACCGGTCGGACCCATGAACAACGGCACATCTTCAATGGGATCAGCAGACGGGTTCAATCGACTGCCGAGGACACCATGCTGTTTGATGTTCTGGAAATTGAAACCTGCAAAGAAACGGGCCTGTACGTCAAACGTCCACCGATTGTAACTGCGGAAGAACCGACCTCCAATCTGCGGCCCCACCACATGGTTCTCGGCCTTCGTGAACCAGTAGCTGTCAGCCAAGATACCCACGCGGGTTGGGAAACCTACACCGTCAGGATCGTTTTCATCCGCAGTCGGATCATAGGGGACATAAGAATAGGGTGCCCACACATTGAAATCCTCGTTCAATTCGAAATATCTCACGCCTAGGAACAATTCCCACGTGGTGCCACGACGTGTAGGATGAAACCGATAAATGTAGTTGAGTTCCGTGCTCCAGTGCTTGACGAGGTTTTCCATCATCACACCCCAGGAAGGCTCTGGCAGCGTATCCGGGTCACCGCCTTCGTCTGGTTCAAGGTCCTCGATATAGGGAGCCGTAAACGTCACAGGAAGATTCTGAATGTCGGTCAAGGCATCATCCACATATCCTTGAAGCAACCGATAGGTCGGTGGTGGGCCAAACGGCGGATCGTCGAAAACGATGTCGGCGCTCGCCACCCCATACGTACGGCCCAAGGTGGAAAGGAAGGTTCCGCTGAACAACCATCCTTCGTGGCCTTCGATATAGCCCAGATCGACACGGCTGCCATCAGTGAATTTCGATCCGATGAAACTCGTATCGAGGGTGTTTGTTTGAATCCGTGAGATACCTGTATCGTAATAGACTTCTCGACTTAGGCCGGGATAGCCGACGGTCGTCACATCCGGCTTAGAGATGCTCCAACGAAGGTATTCACCGCTGATGAAGAAGCCCTCGTTGGCCCGCCGGCCTCCTCCGAAGGACTCGACTTGAGCCGGGGCAAAACACTGCATGTCTTTGACCTGGGCCAAGGCTGGGGTTGCAAGAACTGCGAGCATAACCCCGACGATTGTCCGCATCACTTTGCGTTGGCAGTACATAGTCCTGGTCCACCTCAATGTTTGCAAATGTTCCGTCCTCGCCACAATCACTCCTCGTGGAGAACCGGCAACATGGGGTTGCGAGGATTGTATCGGAAAAATCGCCCTTAAGAGTTGAGAAAGAATGGCAAAACGTAACGGAAATACCAAACACTCCTACGACATCAGCATTTCCTTGATTCGTCGCCTTTCAATGGTCACTTCGAAAAAACCCATTTCATCAATTCGAACAGCCCTGTTTGCCCAAACCGTTACAATCCGCCACATTCCCCCAGTGCCGCGTCTTCGCTAAACTGATCAAACTCGCAAACGAAATCGCGGCGTCGGGTCGAACAATTTGGTCTCTTCGCGATCGACAAACCAAAAAAGAAAAGAAGCCCACCATCATGGTGGGCTTCTGTTTTTGACAACCCTTTTGAGGGGCCTGAGGCCAGGCCCCACTTTAGGCCGCTATTGGGGGGGTTCCCAATAGCCGATACCTATTACGGCCAGTATGCCGAGAACACGGCATCCACGGCTGGCCGAATTGTTCGGCTGGTGCCTGTCCCACCCTCGTTGTAGGTCTGAATCTTGTAAAGCTGTCGCAAATAAACAATTTGGGAAGCATCAAGTGGTACAGGTGGTGTTCCGCGGGCTACAGTTCCCGGCAAGACCACTCCGTCATAGACGTAGGCTATATCGCGTCCTCCGCCGCCACGAACAGTAATCTCCTCGAAGAACTTGCCACGATGCACGTAGCTTCTCGAATTGAGCCGTACGACATTCGGCTCAAGGACGATCTTGTCGTCGCCGGCCGAGCCCTTAATCGTGGCCTTGTCATAACCACCGGCCGTGGCGTACGCATGGACATAGTCGAACAACTTGGCCCGGATGTAGAAATTGTCCCCGCGGAGTATGTTGTAATCCGGTGTGCAGACGTATTCATCGTCACCGGCAGAATCGTACATCATGGCCGTGTCCGTACCACCGTTGGCCGCGTAGCCATGGGCATAACGGAAGCCCTCGGCCCGGAGTTTGAAACCCGTCCCCGTCATTTCCGCGTAAGTAGGCGTGGCAACGAATTGGTCGTTGCCCA
>Ga0116168_1000945_pt1 | contig 24561 bp, 24 predicted proteins | sample AD_UKC129_MetaG_FD_89795 | JGI IMG/M metagenome (GOLD analysis project Ga0116168, IMG submission 89795) | Active sludge microbial communities of municipal wastewater-treating anaerobic digesters from Canada - AD_UKC129_MetaG | ecosystem: Engineered > Bioreactor > Anaerobic > Digestate | place...
AATACCGATTGCTCTGTGTTGCATGATAATTTCCTTTGAATATTTTATATTTAGAATTATGTAAATAGAATACTTTTTTGGGATAATAATGTCAATTTGAAAAATTATCTTCTATCAATCCAATAAAATTAAGTTGTTTTTCCAACCGTCAATAAGAAGGAGAATGTAGTATGTCAAAGAAAGTAAAAATAGGAGTTATTGGTTGTGGAGCCATTGCGGAAAGAGTTCATGTCCCCGATTATCACGCATGTCCACAAGCAGAATTGGTAGCTTTTTGTGATGTTGAAAAGAAGAAAGCGGAAACACTGGCAAAACAATTTGCGCCTCAAGCCCGAGTATATACCGATTACAAGCAAATGTTTAAAGAGGGAGGTATAGATGCAGTTTCAATATGCACTCCGAATGTATATCATGGACCTGCAACGATTACGGCATTGAACTCAGGTTGCCATGTCCTTGTGGAAAAGCCTATGGCAACCAGTTTAGAAGAAGCACAAAAAATGATTGATACCGCAAAGAAAAAAGGGTTGCTATTAATGGTCAATCAAAGTCAGCGTCGTTTTCCGGAACATCGGAAAGCCAAAGAAGTAGTGGAAAGCGGTATTTTAGGAAAAATACTTCATGTAACAGCCATGTTCGGTCATGCAGGACCGGAAGAATGGAGCCCTACAGGAAAATGGTTTTTCAATAAGAAAGAAGCACGATTCGGTGCTATGGCAGATTTAGGTGTTCATAAGGCAGACCTGATTCGCTATTTAACAGGGAAGGAAGTTGCGGAAATATGCGCCTTTTATGGGCGATTAGAAAAGCCCAATGCTACGGTTGAAGATAACTTTGTTTCTGCCTTAAAGTTTACAGATGGCACATTAGGAACATTGTCGGCATCATGGACAGTAAAGGGCATGTCCGCCGATTATATTATTCTTCATTGCGAGCGTGGTTCCCTTCAGGTAGGAGTAAACCCCGAAAAGCCTGTAGTAGCAAATTTAGTAAAACCCCTTTGCGATATTGTTTTTCCTCTTCCCGAGCCCTATTCAAATGTAAGTTGGGGAATTGATATTGGCGGTGCTTTTGTTCGTGCTGTTTTAGGTTTAGAACCACCGTATTGCACAGGCGAAGAAGGGAAAAAGGCACTGGAAATTATCCTGTCCGCAGAGAAATCGGCTTTGACAGGGAAAACCGTTAAAATAAAACATTAATGAATAGATAGATATGACGAACAATGGCAACAAATTAAATACTGTCTGGGTAAAATTAAGTGGGCATTCATATCCCATTCATGTAGGAGTAGGAATATTCCCAAAATTAGCCGAAGAATTAGCCCGATTAAACTGGAAGGGAAAAGTCGGAATCATAACAGATTCCAATGTCGCTAATTATTACCTGCCTACTTGCGAAGAAATAATCAAAAAAGTATGTCCACAAGGTTATGTAGTTCACATTTTGCCAGCGGGAGAAGAGTATAAAACAATACAGCAGATTGAAAATATATGCACTACCATGTTGCAGGGAGGATTAGACCGTTCCAGTGGTATTATTGCTTTAGGAGGAGGAGTTGTAGGGGATATCGCAGGTTATTTTTCATCATCATATATGCGAGGCATTCCCTTTGTTCAGGTCCCTACGACCATTGTATCACAGGTAGATGCAAGTATTGGAGGTAAAACGGGAGTAAATCACCCCTTAGGCAAGAATATTTTAGGGGCTTTCTATCAACCCCATTCAGTCCTGATTGACCTGAACTTGTTAAAAACATTACCAGAGCGAATATATCGCGAAGGCTTTGCAGAGATTATCAAACATGGAATTATTGCAGACAAAGAATTATTTGACTATTGTCAGAATAACGCAGAACAACTCATTCAGAAAGATTTAGATTGCTTATTATATCCCGTGGTGCGTTCCTGTGAGATTAAAGCGGATATTGTGATGAAAGATGAAAAGGAACAAAATATCCGCGCCTACTTAAATTACGGACATACCTTTGGACATGCTTTTGAAGCCGTTACTCATTACAAAACATTCCTCCATGGTGAAGCCGTTGCTTTGGGTATGATTACAGCCTCAGAAGTGGGTGTCCTTTTAGGATATGTGCCTGAGGAAGTTCCACTACAACACCGTGAAGCTTTAAGGAAATATCATTTGCCGATAAAATGGGATGATTTGCCAATAGATGATGTTATGGAAACCATGAAACGAGATAAAAAAACAAAAGCAGGCAAATTGCGTTTCATCATACCCCGCAAGATTGGAGAAGTCTCTATTGAAAGTGATGTGCCAGAGGATTGTATCCGTCATGCTCTGAAAAAAACAAAAACGGGTTAGAATTTCTACAAGGAGAATTTTCGTATGTGGGATAAAGAAAGCGAATTCGATGCAGTTTATGATAAAGGATTAACAGAATTGATGCGAGGAGACCTTATTTCAGCCGAGAAAACTTTGATGCAATCCTTACAATTAAATCCTAATTCACATGTAGTCCATTATCAATTAGGTAGGTGCTATCTTCGTTTAGGAAAACTACTCAAAGCACAGGAAGAATTGGAAATTGCTATCCGTATACAGGCAGAGCATATCCCATCTCTGGCAGAATTAGGCTTTGTTTATCTGTGCCAAGACCGAATTGCAGAAGCAGGAAATATCTTCAAAAAAGCGGTAGATTTACGGTCTAATCATGGAAAATCCCTGATAGGTATGTCCGTATGTTCTTTTTCCAGTGGAAATTGGGCAGAAGCCTATGAATGGGCATTAAAAGCGGTACAATTAGGGGGAAGTCACTTTATGGCTTTATACTTACTTGCGAAAGCGGAAAAAGTATTAGGACATTTACAAGAATCCGAAGAACATTTTAAGAAATCCGAAGAACTATTAGAAAAGACAACAGAAGTAGCACCCGAACAACCCGAGAGTTATTTCATGCGGGGAGAAATTGCATTAATTGGGGAATTCTACAACAAGGCGTATGAGTTATTCTGTGAAGTAGAAAATCGTATGGACAAAAACCGCGAATATTATTTTTACCATGAAAAATTTAACTATATAACCATTTTAAATAAACAAGGCATCTGCCTGAAACAGTTAGGAAAAAAAGAAGAGGCTAAAAAAATCGGCACCAAAATCCTCCAATTAGACCCCGAAAACAAATTAGCCAAACTCCTCCTTACAGATTAAAATGAAAAATAAAAAGAGTTATGAATATTAGGTTATTTATTAAGGCAACCCATTAGTATTACTTATAACAAATAATGCTTTAACCCAAATAAACATAATTACCCCGAAGTCCCATTGCTCCTATCAGTCCCATTCGTCTCAGATACAAAAAAGGTTACATATATAAATTATACTTCTTCCCCATTCGCGTTTTTTTGTGTCATTCGTGGTTATAGAAAATATCGGGAGTGGGGACGCTTCGGCTACGAGAAGGACAAAAAATTGTAAATGTGTGGAGGCGAAATATTTTTCGCCAAAAGTTTCGGAACTGTAATTGGTATTTTGCCTGTCAATAATGATGAAGAAGCCATTGAATATATGAATGATAGCCCCTACGGATTAACAGCGTCCATCTGGACATCGGATTTCGAAAGAGCCAAAAGAATTGGAGAACGGGTCGAGACAGGAACATTTTATATGAATCGTTGCGATTATTTAGACCCGGCACTGCCATGGACTGGTGTTAAAGATATAGAACGAGGTGCTTCTCTCTCCCATTACGGCTATTATCCATTAACACAACTTAAAAGTGTGCACCTCCGAATAAAATGGTAACTGTTAACTACAATCCATAAAAAATATTTGCAGATTTACATTTTCATACATTGATTTTTTCAGTAATATATCCATCTGTATCAAACCGTGTCCTTCTATATTTGTACCTCTGTAAATAAGATTATGTAAAACAGAGAAAACCTTATAAGCACGACTGATATACATTTTCAGCCTCAATTTATTTGGGTCATTGGAAACGGAAAAAAACTTGTCCACACATCTGAAAATCCGCCAAAAATACATAATGCAGAAGAAAAAATTTTCCTTAGGGTTTTACGGAAATGGTAAGGGACATAAAATTACTAATTTATTTATAGATAAACCGTCCATCGATTATGTAGGCTTGTTTGGTTTTGTAGGAGATTTTGCAAGAAGTGAAGGGATAATACAAGATGTTAGGATAGAGGACATCTGGTTGGTAGGAAATAATTATGTTGGGGGGCTGGTTAGGTTTCTTGATTTGGCTGCTTCAGTAAGCAATTGTAATGTTCATGGTTATGTATCCGGCAATGTCGAGGTAGGGGGATTAGTAGGCCGTTTGGATAATGGAATAATCAATAATTCTCTTTCAATGGCTCCGTTTACGGATTTGAAATAATTGGGGGGTTAATTGGAAAAACTTATTATGGTAAAGTGGATAATTGCTGTGCAAATGCTTTTGTATCGGGTTCCCTTGATGATATTGGTGGGCTCATAGGAGTAAATAGCGGCAAAATAAACACAAGTTACGCCACAGGTGAGTTGTCTGGGACAGTAGATTTAGGTGGTTTAATTGATAAAAATGCTGGAGAACTTAAAAATAGCTATTCTATGGTCTCTATTTCCATGGGGGCAATGCATGTCGGCGGATTAATGGGTTACAACGAACAAACTGTGGAAAAGTGTTATTCTATAGGTTTCGTTTCAGGAGGTGGACCTTTTGTAGGAGGTTTAATCGGATGGAGTGCAGGAAGTATTACTAATAGCTATTGGGATATAGAAACCTCGGGTCGCACTATCTCAGATGGTGGAGAAGGCAAAACAACATCGGAGATGAAACAGCAAACAACTTTTATAGATTGGAATTTTTCAACAATTTGGGGTATAAACGAAAGTATGAGTTATCCCTATTTATTATGGCAAGGAGAACCACCCCTGAGCCGGAAGGAATGATAGAAGGTATGCATGAAGGGTATGCGGAAGGAGAAGGGGAAACCTTGCCTCCGCACAGTGCAGACCAGAACAAAGATTGGGAAATTAATCTAATCGAACTCTTAAGAGTGATTCAATTATATAACTCGGGTGGGTATCATTGTGATGCGCTTGGAGAAGATGGGTATGCTCCCGGTCCCGGTGAAGTAAATTGCTCCCCCCATAGTTCCGATTGTAATCCTCAGGATTGGAAAATTAATTTACCCGAACTACTCCGTATTATTCAAATTTATAACATAGTTGTTTATCATGCCTGCCAGAATCAAAGTGAAGATAACTATTGCCCAGGATAAAAATGTGGTTAATATTCATACTACACCCTTAACTGCTCTTTGTTAATTCTGTACAAATTAAGAGTAACTTAAATACATCACGCTAATTGAGTAAAATATTCTATCAGGTAAGATATTAAACCTGTGGTATAGTAAACTTGAATAAATTCAATAAGTTCCCTTTTACAAAAACATATAGGTATAATTTGGTAATTTTAAATATATGTAAAGTGAGAGGCAAAGTTGTATCTATTCGTGGAGTATAAATTATGAATGAGATAAGATATGAGCCAATTGGAATAGTTCATTCTCCATTCAAAGAGCCTAAAGGGACACCCATACAGTCTGTAGGTGCTGAGGGTATTGATGGAACGGTTGAGATATTTCAAAAATATGTTGAAGGCTTAAAAGACCTTGAAGGTTTTTCGCATATTATTTTGATATATCACTTCCATTTATCTAAAGGGTTTTCCTTAAAAGTAAAGGCTTATCTGGACATTGAGGAACACGGTGTTTTTGCCACGAGAGCCCCAAGTAGACCGAACTCAATCGGTATGTCCATAGTGCATCTTATTAAGATTGAAGAAAATATACTCCATGTCCAAGACATTGATATTGTAGATGGAACTCCTCTTCTGGATATAAAACCGTATGTGCCAGAATTTGACCTACGGAGAGTGGAGAAGATTGGGTGGCTTGAAAAAAATGTGCATAAACTTCCAACGACAAGAGATGATGGGAGATTTATAAAATAATTTGTAAGGCTCCCAACGACGCCTCCCATATACTTTGTTTTTTTAACTCTTCGTAATATATCTCCCTTTGAACCCAACATTGTAATTAAAAGACTATAATTTAAGGTATATTTCATATCTATTTTGTCAAGCAGAACTGATTATTAACAGAAACAAATATTGAAATCTATAATCCATGTTTTTATCTTATTATTGAATGGGAAGAGATAGGATTTCTTTGTGTATTATTGTTATTTTAAGTGGTTATCAAGCCAATTAAAGGCTTCTTCTTGCATATCATTATTGAATTCGTGGGGGATATCCCAGATTTTGGTATACAGGTTATCTTGCTTCCCCTGGGATTGCCATACCTTTTTCATAATTTCGTAGGAATCTTCTACTCCTTCTATGGGAAATAGTGTATCTTTGCTTCCGTTGAAAAACAACATAGGCTTGGGACATGCTAAACTGGCAATATCCGGGATATCCAGATATAAATACAAGTTGGGAGCTAACATGGAATAAGCAGATTGTCCTTGTGTTTGATTATTGTCAGGAACCATTAATGAAGGTGTTGTAGCCATCCAGCAGATAGCACAACCTACCTTTATATCGTCTGACAAAGCACTTAACATCCATGTGCGATGTGCTCCCATCGAAAGGCCTATGGCACCTATGCGGTTTCCATCCACTTCAGGCAAACTTTTTAAAAATGCTACAGAACGAATGTCGTCCCAGGTGATAATTCCTAACCAGGATGTGCCTACGTGAAAAATATTCGAACCTAATCTCTGCTGATTTTCGTAATTGCTCCCTCCGCACTCTTGACGTGCTCCCCAAAACAAGGCATCTATTGCTAAAACGACATATCCGCGTTTTGCAAGTTCATCTCCAATAAACCTGCCTCCATAGTATTTCTTTACCCAATCTGTTGCGTCATCTACCACTTCTTTACTTTCTGCAATAGGTTGAACTACTTTTTCTTTCCCTATACTGAAATGGGCTCCATGGTCATGCAAACATACAACAGCAGGGAAAGGAGGTGTCCCTTTGGGTATAAGTAGGTATGCAGGAATTCGTTCCCATTCGGAAATGTTTAAAGCTAGTTTTCGTGCGATATAAGATTCCCTGTCTTCCTCTGTAATTAATTCGGGTCTGAAAAAAGTAAAGGGGGGAGGAAAACCCAAACATTCCAAGACTTTTTTGCGACTTTTTTTCTTCCATTCTTCGAAATAAGCAAATTTACCTTGTTCATAACGAAAGGCAGGAACATAACTTTTCAACCAATCTGCTGTAAATTTTGGAAGTGTTTTTTCAATGGAGCAATTTTTGCCCGTTTCTATATTTGTTTCCGTTTTCGGCATTTCCATTCGCATCAATACTGTTCGTAATTCGGGATGGGAAATATTCAAAACCCGAGCTGCTTCTCTATGTTTCAGGTAGTAATCCAGAACGGTTGTAAAGAAAACAACTCCTTCCGGAGGCAGGACATCTGTGCAGGAGATATTTCCCTCTGTATAATCCTTTGAGTAATCCCGTTCCTCAAAAGTTTTGTATATTTCTTCAAGGTTTTTTCCTTGCTCTACTTTACCGGTAGCATATTCCCACGGTCCTAAACTGTTTAATACACATTGGTTTCGTATTAAACTCGCAATTCGTGCTTGTAAAACCGTTTCTATTCGGTCGAGACATAAAGCAAAATAAGGAGACTTGCTTTCTAATACGAAACAAGCATTTACTAATTGTTGCGCATGTTCTATTCCTTGTCCTATAAATACAAGAGGTGAACGCGGATGAGGATAACGCCAGCCACCAACAGGGTCTCCACTTTCCGCAATAAACTTTGCAACAGATTCTATGGTCTCATACAAATGAGGTTCGTCAGGGAATTCTTTGTATAAGTCAGGCAATCCCTGTAAGGCATAACCTAAAATATAAGGTTTGGGGAAGGGATTTTTGTATCCTGTCTGGTCGTTCTGAATAAACGGCACCTCTTTTTTTAAAGGTTCGCCTCCCTGTGAGAATAAATGATTATCGCATAACTTCTCTCGTAATTCGCGGAATAATCGTAAGGCATGTTGTGCGTATTCCTTTTTTCCTAAAGCATGATACAGAACCATAAAATCTTTTACCACCCCCACATTTCTGCATTCCCCCGTGTTGGCATGAATATTCTCCTTTGCATATTCAACCTGCCACTTTAAACTACATGCATACATTGGGTCGCCGGTCTCTTCATACGCAAATAGTAAATTATCAAAGCCTTTTGTGCAGAATGTAACTGCGTCATTAGAACGCCACATGAAGTTATTATCATCTTCATGTATTTTAGGGTCTCTTCCACGAATATTGTTATAACGGGTCCCTCCAAAATTCGTTTTTTCCAATTCACCCCACCAGATGGATAACTGCGTATAATTCTGGCACCACAGCAGAAAAGTCTTTCGTATTTCTGGGTCTGCTGTCCGCAGGAATTCATAAAAAATTTCTGAATTATGATTTAAACGGTTCATTCCAAAAACAGAATTTACAGGCATGGTAGATAGATTTCCAAAATCATCGCCATAGAGCCTTGGTATTGCCATAGCGTTCCTATGCCAGCGAACGATTTCTTTCAACACATCATTTTCAGGTTCTAGATATTCATCACAATGATATATAGATTTCCATAGTGAAATTGGGACATGACATACCACAGGCGGTTCCAATAACTCGTTCCATTCTGGCATGTCAGAAGGTCCAACATAGAGACAGGCCGTTCGCCATGCCATCGGTTGATGTGGAACTTTATCTATTTCCCGACTTCGCAAATAAGTTACTTTCCATCCATTAGAAGTAGTTTCGCCGTGGACAACACCTTTTCGCCAGTCTACAGCGTCCGGAAAAGATAATATTCTGCCAGTTTCCATCTGAAATGAAACCCTTTCCCCATCCTTCCATTCATGGTCAAAAGGATTGTTTAACTGTGTAATGCTATCTCCGATTTTCTTTGATATATTTCCCACTCCTTCGATACTCAAACCGAACTCCGGGGCATAGCCATCTTCTTTTGCACATCGTTGTAAAAATACTCTTACCGCAAATTGCCCTTCAACATTTGCTCGTAATTCAACAATTTCAGGATATGTCTCATCCCACTGTAACCATCGAACCCATAGGTATTGATTTCCGTGTTCTATAATTTCCTGTCTTATTTCCTTAATGTTCGCTGTCGGAGAGATTAACATTATTTTTAAGGATTTATCTTTTTCATTAGAGACAAGGATTTGTTTGCCGTTATATTCAAAGGAATTGCCACCTATTTGTAATAAACTACCAGTATCTTCTTTTTGTAAAACAGGTTTATCACAAACAACAACATATTGTTTCTCTTTACCTTCAAAATTATCTACAAACGAAAGTAGTGCTCTGCGGACATACCCTTCTCCCCCTCCATAGGTAGTCAGAACGCGAAAGTCCGCTGGAATTTCGATGCCTTGTGATTGTAATAAAACCTTCTTACTCTCTTTCATTCTCCCATAGGGAAATGGAATTGAGGCACGAACAAATTGACGACCTGTATTAGTTACCTTTATGATAAATTTTACTTCATCCCATACGTTGTTTTTTGGAAGCACCTCCCCAGAAACCAAAGGCTCAAATCGGAATTTCTGGAACCACAATTCCTTTGTTTCCCCAACCTCATCTGCAATGGATAAAGAGTTATAACAAATAGAAAACAGAAATACAACGGAAAAAAGTTGTTTTACCTGAACTATCATATTAATTCCTTTCCTTTTCTTCCTTCTTATACTATCACACTATCCCTGATAAAAAACGAAACAACACTCTCTTTGATTTGTCTGACTTGTTTACTTGACACCTCCGAAAATCTGTGCTATAATGCATGTATGTATTATTTTGTAATACCATACGGACATTTTAGAATGAGCCTCACAAAAACCAAAAGATATACACATCAAATTCAACATTATACCCTTATATTAATGCTGTGTATATCTGTTCTTGCTCCGTTTCTGCTGCATTATCATCATATCCACACCCATGGTAATGAGCCTGAGATAGGTCATTCCGAGGATTTTTGTCCTATTTGTTTGTTTGTATTGCAACTTAATACCCTTGCACTTTGGGTTATAACTTTCGCTTTTGTTTTTTTAATTAAAATTTTGGGTCAGGCTCAAAAGAATCCCCATCTTTTCTCTTTCTTGTCTCTATATTTTTCTCGTGCTCCTCCTTTAACAGTCTAAAATACTTCTTATAGATATCTTTTCTCACACCTCATTATTTTTCCGTTTATTTTTCTGTTTTTATTCCAATTATTTTACATTTAATTTGTCTTTATAAAAGGAGAATTTACTATGAAAAAATCAGGTTTTACTCTTATAGAATTGCTTGTAGTCATAGCAATTATAGGTATTCTGGCGGCAATTTTATTGCCCGCATTAGCACGGGCACGAGAGGCAGCACGACGCTCTTCCTGTGCAAACAACTTAAAACAAATAGGTTTGGCTTTGAAAATGTATGCCAACGAAGCGAAGGGAGAACGCTTTCCCCCTATTAAATCTACCAATTGTGATGGAAGTCCAACCATAGGTCTTGCCACAATGATTGATATGGAAACGATGTATCCGGAGTATTTGAATGATTTTCAAGTTCTGGTTTGCCCGAGTTCACCATGGGCAGGTCCCGCATTGCAATTATGGGATGAAGGAAAAAACCCGGCAACTACTTATGAAGAGGCTCTAGCAGAAGGACACATGTTTCTTAATGGGGTTTCTGTTCATCAAAATGGGATTATTGAACCCTGCGAAGTATATGAACATCCGTATGTATATTTTGGCTGGGCTATTAATCCAACCCTGTTTCAGGCAAATGAAGATTATAACTTTTTCGAAAATGCCATCGAAAACCTTGTTGAAACGATAACGAACCCCGCAAATACAACACAGCAATGTAAACAATATGCAGATGAAGATTGGATTTTCCCAGACATCGGAATTCCTTCTATTTTGGCAAGTTCAAGACAGGCATATCGTTTGCGTGAAGGAATTGAACGATTTTTGATTACAGACATAAACAATCCGAGCAGTTCCAATATGGCTCAATCCATTTTACCCGTGATGTGGGATGAGATATCCGGTGATGAGGCATCTCATTTTAACCATGCTCCTGGTGGATGTAATGTCCTATATATGGATGGACATGTTGAATTCTTAAAATTTGTTCCACAACCAGGCAGTGAAATAAATAAAGGTAATTCTTTCCCTGTTAATAGTGGGGGAATTATTATTCACGAGGCATCTCATCACGGAGCACATCACCATCACTAACACAGATATTTTTCCTTGAATAGGGGCAATTCGTGGGCAATTCATGAATTGCCCCTACGACCACGAATTGTTGCAAATTAGGTAGGGGGATATACGGTTTCTATGAAACATAAAATAAATGGGGTTTGTCTAAAATTAAAAAATTAGATTAGTAATAAAATTCTGTTTTAGTTTTATAATTAATTTAAGAAGAAAAAAATTTATCAGGAAGGTTTTACTGATTGTGTTTAAAACTTACTTATCAGGTTTTTTTGATGGAATTCAAAGCAGAGTTTTATTACAAAGTTTTTTTACAGCCCTTTTTGTTTTGTTAGCAGTTCAATTATTTACAATTGGTGTATTGAGTGAGCGATTACCTATTGAGGTATCGCGACCTTATTATCAGGAATTAAAGAGTTTTTCGTTTGAACCGAGGGAGAAATTTATAATTGATAATGTAGATGGTGCAGTCAATATTACACCGAGTAAAGGTTCAAAGATTATAGTTAATGCAGATGCCCGGGGTTATCCCAGCCGATATAAAGACAGAGAAAGAGTTCGCCGATTTTCAAAGAATTTATTCTAGATTATAGAAAGTGACCGTAGTATAAGTATCGAAACAGAACCTCGTCCTCGTCCGGAGGGGGTCGAATTTCGGGTGGATTATCAAATAACCGTGCCAGAAGGTATTAATTTAGAGGTAAATGTTACAGGGAGAGGTAGTGTCTATATTACAGCAGGTGCAAAAGATGTTTCTGTTCATGCCAATCAAGGGGATATTACCATTATTCAACCTGAGGGTGAAATTTTTGCTCAAACGATATTAGGTCGAATTGATGTAAGTCAGATAAAAGACTCTGCGGATATACAAACAATTAATGGTGCCATATATACCACTATGATAAAAGGGAAAATTAGAGCAAATTCTGTAAACGGTAATATTCAGGCAACTCTTTTAAGTGAAAATATTGAAATTTGTGATTTAAGCGTTACAAATGGTAATATAACTTTAATAATACCCGAATTGTTTTCGTCTAAAATTCTGGCAAAAACCCATAGAGGTTATGTAACTTCGGAGTTTGCTTTAGGCGAAATTACCCCGGGCACTCAGGTTCGCCAGATAGAAAAACAAATAGGTAAAGGGGTAGCAGACTTGAAATTAACCTCTATGAATGGCAAAATATTAATATCACGATTGGTGCAATAGAAACCAAAATTATTACAAAGTAGTCTAACTATTTAACGAACAGAGGAAAAAAGAATGTTCAAGTGGTTAAGTTCTTCTTCGCAAACAAGCGGAGCGATAGTAGCGTGTCCGGGCGTTGCGGAGAAGGTCTCAGTAGAAACTTCCGAACTCGAATTGGTGCGGAAAAGTCAGAAAGGAGATACAGAGGCTTTCGCTGAATTGGTGCGAAAATATCAGCAAATTGTTTTTAATATTTCGTATCGGTTCATGCGAGATACCAACCTTGCAGAAGATATGGCTCAAGAATCTTTCATAAAGGCATTCAAACATATAAAAGGTTTTCGTGGTGATTGTGCTTTTTCAACATGGTTATATCGTGTAACCTGTAGTGTTTGCCTGACAGAACTAAACAGAAGAAAGAAAAGAGCCGAAGTTGAATTACAACCGGATACCCCTGTGGGTAGCGTGGAAACAAAAATTAACGAATATGAAATCGCAGAAAAAATCCGCAAATGTGTTACCAATCTTTCCGACCGATATGCTACGGTTTTGACACTTTATTATTTGAATGGTATTTCTTATGAAGAAATTGCTGAAATTATGGATATACCTGTAGGAACATTGAAAACATGGATGTTCCGTGCTCGTAAGCAATTGCGGAAAATTGTAGAAAAGGAGATTTTTCCCAATGGTAGAGATTCCTCGTGAAGATGAATTAGATGCACTTATTGAGTCGGTATTAAAAGATGAAAAACTTTTACCGACACCGGTAACCTTGCATTCTAATGTAGTTAAAAGATTAAAATTGCACGAATTAAGAGAAATGGAACGGCTTCGTTTCCGTTATTTAATGACGGGTTTTGTTATTACGGTCCTGACCATTATATTCGGTGTTATTTTTTCCATATCTTTTTATAAATGGTCTGTTATGTTCTGGTATGGTTCCGATGCAGGCTGGGGATACTGGGACTATTACCGAACTTATTTACAGACTTTCTGGATAAAATATCAGGGGACTTATTCTTTCTTACTTACATTAGGGGTTGCCATAAGTACTTTGGTTATATTGCTTACCCCATGGGCAAAATCTCATAAAATGTAAAAGTTTATATAATAACGAGGACAATTACGGACCCTTTTTGTGTATTATTTTGAAAAATAATTATGCCTTGTTTTATCTTAATAGTATTGTCCTTCGTTATAATATGAAATATTAGTTGTATTTAAATATAAAAGATGAGAGTTATTTATGAGTAAGAAAATATTTATTTCCCGTGGAATGGTTCAGGCAATATTTGTATTAATCCTTATTGTGGCTATAGGGGTAGCGGTTGCATTTCTATTTGCCCCGCAGAAACCCGAAGCCCCTCCAAGGTCTAACATTGCTTATGAGGATAAGCCTACCGAACGTCCGGATAAAAAACCTGGAAAGCAACATGACGAAGTCCTTCCTGATATATCTACCCCATCCACAGAAGCACAACCTAAAGTTCCCGCTCCCCAAGAACCTACAGGGGCACCAGAAACTGCAACATCCTCTGTCAGTGAGAGGAAAATATTTTATTGTTCTGTGAAAGTAATAGATGGACAAAACAATCAGCCTTTACCGGGAGCCAAGGTTATATTAGCATCAACATCAGTGAGAAGATACAGACCTTCATTGGGTGGTTTTTCAGTAACATCCGGGAGGACTACTATCGAGCCTTATCAGATACGAGGACCTTTTGGCACGAATGAAGAAGGTGTTGCTTGGGTTACGATTTTTGATGCCGATATAGAACAGTTTAAGAAAGAAAATCTTCGTGTTATTGCTAAATACGGGGATTATATTCAGGGAGAAGAACCTCTACCAGAACTTAAAGAAGAAGAATCGAATGAAATTACAATGAAACTATACAAAGGGGGGTCTATTGAAGGAAGAGTTGTGGAGGAAGGTTCAGGTAAAGGTGCCAGTGGAGTTAAAATTATTATTGATGAAGGATTAAACCCTTTTAAGGAACAGGGAAAGACCACTCCATCAATACCTGCTGTAAGTGATGAAGACGGGAATTTTAAATTAGAAGGACTTATCCCGGGCACTTACGGTATATTGATTTCTATAGAGGGCACTCCTTATTTACCTAACAAAAAAGAATTTCCCTATAAAAAAGTTACAATTGTATCCCCACAGGATGTCCAAAAAGGTATCGTTTTTAAAGTTTTACCTGCGGGAATGATTTGGGGATATATATTAAACATGTCGGGGGAACCTGTTTCTGGTGCAGAAGTTTTATTAACTACCTCTCAAAGCATATTCTCACAGGCAGTAAGTGCATTACTAACACAAGAAGCCCCTATATCCACGACTTCTGATAGTAATGGCTATTATGAAATGGGTGGTGTCCCACTAAATCAGGAATGGCGTTTATATGTAACCGGGGTAGGTGGATATACACCCCAATTAAGCGATGTCTTCGCATTAACTCCATCATATCGAGTGGTTCGTGTAGATGTTAATGTTTTTGATGGAACATCTGTTTCAGGATTTGTGCGAGATACCGCGGGGAACCCTATATCACGGGCAGATATTGTATGCATGCCCGAATACAGTGCTATCTTTTCACCGCTTGACCAGCCTACAACTTTTAAGAATGTAACTACACAAGAAGATGGTTCTTATTATATTTCCGGGCTTCCACAAGGAAGTTATCAGATTTTAGCATGGAAAGCAGGTTATAAAGTTCCTATGTCAGGCTATAAATTTGCCAGTGATGGATATTCAAAAGTTACAGGTATTAATATTACTTTAGAACCTGTTGAAGCAGGAGAACTGTCTGTTTACGGTAAGGTAACAAATCCGCAGGGACAGCCTATAAGTGGTGCAGATGTCCAATTGGAGGGAATTACTACAGCAGGTTTCCAGTCTGTAGATGAATCAACAAAAACGGATAGTGCAGGAATGTATAAGATAGATGGGGTAAGTATTGGATATTATGAATTGCGTGTATCATATCCCGGGTATGTAACCCGAACATTATATAGCGTTCGATTTAATCAGCCTACCGATGTTATTTTGCAAACCTTTGGTGTAATTCGTGGGCAGGTGTTAGTAAAAGAAACGAATGCCCCTCTGGAAAAGCCTTTTACGATTGAAGCAAAACCGGAACCCCTTGGAGCAGATGCATCAGGGGATATTACCTTTGCACAATACACGACAGAGACCACAGAATCTTCATTTACTAACCCGGAAGGTAGATTTGAACTCCAATTAGGTCCCAGTGCTTTTACATTGACAGCGAGTTCCGACGAATATGTAGATGGCAAGGCTCAAGCAGTGGTTCGCGAAGGGGAAACGGTAGAAGTGAAGATATATGTATCGAAACAAGGTGCGGTTGTTGCAGGAAAAGTAAATATTCGTGGCGGAGGTAATCCACAGGGGGCAAGAGTATTTCTAATTCAATCCGAATCCGAAACCGAAGCCATGACCAGAGCCCTTTTCGCTGAAGAATCCTCTGGAGGAAAGATGCAGATTGTCGGCGAAGATGGTATGTTCCGTTTTGAATCGGTATCGGAGGGAAATTATGTGGTTATAGCCCAGCATGAAGGTTATGCTATGGGCAATAGTGGGTTGATTTCCCTAAGTGCGGGACAACGCATGGAAAATGTAACCATAACTTTGGGCTCGGGTGGTGGATTGGAAGGTCATGTGTATATAAATGGACAACTGGCTCCCAATGCTCTGGTGGTTATTTTAGGACCAGGAGGAACAAAAACGACCAATACCGATGCTAATGGTTATTATTATTTTGACGGGTTAACCGGTGGTGTATATCAATTAGTTGCATCACCTGTTGGTTCAGGAAATACAGGAGATACAGTAGATACAGAAGATATTAATATGAGTGGCTTGTTTGAGACAAAAGGTGTTCCTGTTGAAGTTAAAGAAGGACAGACAACCCGTTTCGACTTCGGTAAAATGGGTGGAGTGCGAATTGAAGGACGGTGCAACCCATCACCGCCTATTGGAGGTATTGCTTTATTGAGACCTCCCTCTGGGCGTCCTTTTGCCTTTGGACAGGTGGTAAATATGGATGAACTGGTAGGAAGTATGAGTGCTATGGTGAACCCCTTAGGTGGAAATTTTGTTTTTGAAGATGTTCCGACGGGAGAATGGCAGTTAGATATTTATTATGTCCAATTTGGTCGTGGGGTTCGGTATGTCTATAGCACGGTTATTTCTGTAAAAGGAGAAGAGCCTGTAATGAATATTGATTGTATGGTTCGGTTATAATACATGAAAAAAGAAGGTGCTAAATAGTGGCTTTTATAGAGGTTGAAAATCTAACCGTTTCTTATAGCGAAACGGTTGCCATTCATGATATATCTTTTCAATTAGAGCCGGGTGTTATTGGTCTTATCGGTCCAAACGGAGCAGGGAAAACGACACTCATACGCACTTTCTTAGGCTTTATCCGTCCTGTAAAAGGGAAGATTGTCATTTCAGGTCTTTCTCTTCCTCAAGAAATATTAAAAGTCCGTGCGATAGTAGGACACATGCCCGAACGGGAAGTAGTCAGTCCGAAGGTAACTGCGGTTAGTTTTTTAGTATATTGTGGCAGGTTGGTAGGAATGTCTTATGTTGATGCTTTAGAGCGGTCTCATGAAGTATTAAATTATGTGGGATTGCAGGAAGCACGGTATCGCCCCATGCAAACCTATTCAACAGGAATGTTGCAACGGGTAAAATTAGCGCAAGCCATTCTGCATGACCCTAAAATTTTAATTTTAGATGAACCTACCAACGGATTAGACCCGGATGGCAGATTGGAAATGCTTCAACTGATAAAAGAAATTTCCGAACAACGAAATGTTACAACTATTTTATCTACACATTTATTACCGGATGTCCAAAATCTGTGTTCTCAGATTGTTGTATTGAAAAAGGGGAAACTGGTTTATTGTGGAGACCTTCAATCCTTGATTGATAGTAAGGTAAATCACTATGAAGTCTCTGTTCAGTCGCCTATAGAACCTTTTGAGGAAGAGTTAGAAAAAATAGGGATAAAGTTCCAGGAATTACCTCAGGAAGTTTTATCCCTCCAGTTACCGGAAAGTATTCCACAACAAGAGATATTCCGCTGTGCCCAGAGAGCAGGAACTATAATTCGTTCCTTTATGCCTGCGGGTGGAAGTCTGGCGGAATTATTCCAGTCAAAACTTGATAAGGAAGAGGTAAGTTAACACATGCCTGTATATTCATTCACTTACAGACCCTTTGAGGGGAAGTATCTTCGTCATTTCCGCTGGTGGGTTATTTTTCTCGAAGAGGTTCGATTATGGAATCGCTCGCGAATTTTCCAGATTTTGTTCCTTTTGGGAATGTTACAGCCTTTAGCCCGTTTTCTTCAAATCCTTTCCTACAATTCTGCGATGCAAGACCCCAATCATCCCTTAGCTCCCCTTATTCGTTCTGTTACCTGGCTAAAAGTTAATGATGAACTCTATTACAATCTTATCCGTTTGCAGGCACCTATTGTTTTGCTTCTTTTGCTATATGTCGGAGCTGGAACCGTATGCTCCGATAGGAAAAATCGTCTCTGGGATATATACTTTTCCAAGCCTATCCACTGGTATAACTATTTGGTAGGAAAGTTATTATCTGTGATATCCTGTGGACTTTCTTTGACCTTTGTCCCTGCTGTGATACTTATGTTTACGGATTATGTTACAAAAAAATCGTCAACTTGGACAGGTTTATTTTCTTATCTCCCGGTTATGGGTGAGAGTCTTATGTTCTCATTGGTATTGGTTATCCCTTCTGCATTAGCCATCGTTGCTGCATCCAGCATTTTCCCCACAGAAAACATAACCGTTATAAGTGTAATAACTATTCTAATAGCAAATACGACACTGGCGGGGCTTCTATCCAACTTTATGCGAGATGGGAATTATATGCAGATTTCGTTTCCTGTAGCTATATATTTTATGGGACAAAAAATTTTTAATGTAGACCGTAATATCTTTTTCCGAACGGCAGATGTAAGTGGCTTTAATATGTTTTTATACATATTTTTTGTTTCGCTTTTGTGTTTACTTATATGTATCTTTCAGGTTCGGAAGGCAGAAAGGGGCTAATTCATGGATACACAAATTGAGACGAGGGAATTATCCAAATGGTTTGGTGAAGTGGTAGCATTAAATAATGTTTCTGTTCAAATTCCCACCGGTGTTATCGGATTATTAGGACCGAATGGGGCAGGCAAATCTACATTCATTAAATTGGCATTAGGTTTGTATCGTCCCAGTCGAGGTGAGATTCGTATTTTGGGTGAAAAGCCACGCAATAATTTTCATACACTCCAGAAAGTAGGTTATTGTCCAGAAATGGACCATTTTGTGGAGGAGGTGAGTGGTTACGAATTTTTATACTGGTTAGCACGATATTCGGGCTACAAACCCAAAGTAGCTAAAAAACAGGTTGAGCGTGCTGTAGAACGGGTAAGTATGACAGAGCGTATGTATGACCCTATTGCCACTTATAGTAAAGGGATGAGGCAGCGTGTCAAAATCGCCCAGACTCTACTACATGACCCCGAAATTTTATTTTTAGATGAACCTATGAATGGGCTTGACCCAACCGCTCGTGAAGAATTGTTTGAATTAGTTATTTCCCTTGGAAATGAAGGGAAAACAGTTATTTTTTCAAGCCATGTGTTACATGAAGTAGAACGCGTTACGGATACTGTAATTTTGATTTATAATGGTAGAGTGCTTGCCTTCGGAAAAATTCGTGAAATACGCGACCTCATCAAAAATCATCCCCGCACAATTGTTATCGAGACATTAGAACCGAAGAAAGTTTACCAAATATTAAGTGTAGATGAGAATATCACCACGGTAAATTTTGATACGCAATCCTTAACGGTGCATACATTAGACCCCATGCAAACATTTAAATATATCAATGAAATGTTCTTGGATGAGAAAGTTCCAATATATAGTTTTCGCTGTGCGGATGAAGATTTGCAATCTGTTTTCCAATATTTAATTTCAACTCATATCCCACGAGGATTATAAAACAAATGGCGATATTGCGAATTAAAAACATAGGCAGTCTTTTTTTAGATATAAAAACATCCTTTCTTCATTCCTTAACCATTACGCTACGACGCGACCGTTTTTTATTAATGGCGATAATATGTGTTCTTCCTGTTATTATTCCCATCTTTGTGGCTCTATTTTCCCGAGCCATGTTTCGTGAAAGTGGTCTGGAAATTTTTATTCGTCTTTCAGAACAGGTATATGTTCACACACTTACCCCATTGCTGGCTTTATTTATCGGTTTGATTGGTATTCGCGAAGAGGTAGATTCATTAACTATTGTGTATCTACTTACAAGACCTGTATCCAAATTTGCGTGGATAGTAGGTAGATTCTTTGCTTATATGCTTATTTCTACCTTTTTATTGGGGGTAGGACTTTTCTCTACATTTCTTGCCTGTGTTGTTTTAGGAAGTATTTATGTAGATTTTATTGGAATAAGTATGTTATTGCAATACTTGGGTGTGGGGGTTATGGGTTTGATGGGTTATGGCGCTATTAGTTTAATGTTGGGTTGTGCTACAAATTATCCTATTATTATTGGCGTAATATTATTTTTCGGTTGGGAAAAAATTGCAAATGTTATTCCGGGTATCGCAGATTTCTGGACAATACAAAAGTATTTAGATTCTATGTTTCCTGCCCTTGCTTCTCAACGGTATAACCGTGCGGTAATGACAGTTATAGGTAGTTTTCAAAAAGAACTATTTTTTGTTAGTCCTCAACGAGCTTTCATAACTCTTATTGTATTGACGATTATTTTTTTAGCGTTGGCGATAGGGTTTGTCCTATGGCGTGAATTTACAAAAGACCGTGTAGTTGGTACTCGATGAAGTTGAATTTAGGGAATACTTTCCAATACCTCCTGAGCATGTCCTTCCGGTTTTACTTTTCTCCAAATTTTAATGATTTTTCCATCGGGACCAATTAAAAAGGTGGAACGGATAATCCCATAAGTAATTTTCCCATACATATTTTTTTCACCCCAGGCACCATATTTTTCAGCGATTTTGTGTCCTTCATCGGCAAGTAAATGAAAACGGAGGTTATACTTGTCTGCAAAGGAACAATGAGAGTCTAAAGAGTCAGGGCTAACCCCCAAAACGACTACGTTCTTTTTCTCAAATTCCGATGAAAAATCCCGAAATCCTTTAGCTTCTATTGTGCAGCCCGGAGTATCATCTTTCGGATAAAAATACAATACAACATATTTACCACGAAGGTCTGATAACTGAATTTTTTCTCCACGATGACTTTTTAATGAAAATTTTGGTGCGGAATCACCTTCATTTACGGGCTGAATTTTGGGGTTACTCATAATAGTTTCTCCTTACATTTACCTTACCTACTTAACAAGGTCTGGTGATAAATCATTCCTGAATTTATTTTCTATACTAAATATGATAATATACACTATAATATTTATATCTTAAAAATAAAAAAAGGTGTTGTTTATGTCTAAATGGCAACCGCTTCAAATCGTAGAAAAAATTTCTACACTACCTACCTTACCGACCACAGTATCGGCAGTACTTAAGGAAATGGCAAATCCGGATAGTTCTGCTATCGGACTTGCTAAGTTAATTAGTTCTGACCAGAGTTTAGCAGGGGGAATTCTTCGCGTGGTAAACTCTGCCTATTACAACTTCCCTCGAAAGATAGGTAGTCTTACGGATGCCATTGTGTTGTTAGGTTATAAAGGTATTCGTAGCATTGTTTTGTCTGTAACAGCCTTTCGTTTCTTTTCCAATTCCTCCGACTATATCGATAGAAAAAAATTATGGAATCATGCCCTTGCATGTGCCCTTATTTCAGACTTATTAAATCGAAAGTTAAATGTGGCAGAGAGTAATGCCTTTGAGGCGGGTTTGCTTCACGACATTGGCAAAGTTGTTTTTGATTATCTTGACCCGGAATTGTTCCGTGAAGCGATAAAAGAGGCAAAACGGAAGGAACTTCCATTAGTATCCATAGAGCCCTCTCATTTCGGGACAGACCACTCGGAAGTAGGCACCTTATTGGCAAATCATTGGAATTTACCGGAAAATATTGTTCAGGCGATTCGATTTCATCATCAACCTGAGAAATCGGTTCCAGAATATTTACCCGGGACTTGTTTGGTGGCTCTATCCAATGCGATTACATATTCATTAGAAATGGGCGATTCTGTCAGTGATGCTGTGCCTGAATTGCCTCCCATAGTATTTGAAACATTAAAGATAGAAGAGACATTCATAGAAGATTCCCGTGAAGAGATACGCCAAAGCGTAGAAATAGGTCTGGAAGCATTTTCTTCTATTAACTGAATAGATAGACCAATAGAAAAACATCCCATCGCTTTGATATAATACATATAGCATATTAAAAATTTTCAATTGGAAATATTTATAGAAGGTAGGAAGTTTTATTTTTAAAACCCAACAAAGGAGTAAAAAACATGCCAGCAATAGTTGACCCGGAAAAATGCACAGGTTGTGGAAGTTGTGTTGATGTATGCCCTACAGAGGCTATTCATTTAAATGATGATGGCAAAGCAGTCGTTGACCCTGATAAATGTGGTGATTGCGGTGCCTGTGTAGATGAATGCCCTTCAGAAGCCATTACTCTCTCTGAATAACAGTTATATTTTTTTATTTATAAACTCTAAAAAGAGAAATAAATGAATCATGTTTTTGGACCTGTTTATTCCCGCAGGTTAAGTAAATCATTGGGGATAGATTTGGTTCCGTTCAAAACTTGCACTCAAGATTGTGTCTATTGCCAGTTAGGACCTACAACTTGCAAATTGTTGGAACGCGGTTCTTTTTGTAATGTTGGTAAAATAATCACAGAGTTAAAGCAGAAATTGGAACAGGTTTCTCCGGATTTTATAACCCTTGTAGGTTCGGGTGAGCCTACTTTATGCAAAGAATTAGGAGAGGTAATTTCAGAAATAAAAAAAATCACTTCTATTCCTGTGGCTGTCCTGACAAATGGTTCGTTATTATTTCAATCGGATGTTCGAAATGATTTAGTTCAGGCGGATATTGTTTGCCCATCATTAGATGCAGGGAATGACTATACTTTTCAAAGAGTTAACCGACCCATACCCACTATTGATTTTGATACTTTTTTGAATGGTTTAATTCAGTTCCGTAGAGAGTATCACGGGCAAATATGGTTGGAAGTGCTTTTGATAAAGGGTATAACAGATACCCAGGAAGAGGTCGTTCAAATTGCACAATGTGCCGCTCAGATAAATCCTGACCGTATCCATTTGAATACGGTAACGCGTCCCCCTTCTGATATTTCAATAACAGGTTTAACCCTTTCAGAATTGGAAGAGTTTGCATCATTATTTACACCCACAGCAGAAGTCATTGCAGAATATCCCACAGTCTCCGAAGTTATTACATCAGCAAAAGATATACAGCAAGAAGATATTTTAAATGTAATACAAAGGCACCCCTGTTCATTGAAGGAATTATCCTTTGCGCTGAGTGTTTCAGAAGAAATGTTAAAACCTGTTTTGAAAGATTTAATACACCAAGATAAAGTGGAAGTTTTTAATATTCGCGGTAGAGAATTATTCCGTTATAAAAACAAATAGGTTAACTTGTTCTACCACACCTCTATCATCTCAATTCCTAAAAAATTGTTTTTATTCTATCAAGGATTATTCTACTACAAAAATATAAGGTCCCCAACTATTGGCTTCATCGGCTTTGGGCAATTTATTTGTTGCGTGAATTTTTACACCCGGCCTCACTTCTACATCGTATTCAAGACCCGCTTCGCCTTTACGCCTTGATTCGAAATGGAAATCCAATTGCCCGTTATCGTTCAAATCACGCGTGGCTAAGAAATAAGTCCGCAAGGCAAGAATATGATATACATTTCTTGGTGGTTCTGTTCCTAAGGGTTCGGGCACAACCCCTGCAGTGGAACCTCCCGGTCCTACACTGATAAGGACATACGCATCGTAAACTGATGCGGGGAAAGTAAGGTCGCTTATCATGGGATGAGTCGGGTCCCAGGATTCTGCATAGAAGAAACCATTTTCAATCCAATAACGACGGGCTTTTTGGAATTGCCGTTTGTTGACGGGAGCATATACAAATGGACGATTTTCCATGTCCATTAAACGGGTTAGCTCTCCGCCGGGATTATTATTCCCACGATACAATTCATCTGGGAAGGTATAGACACCTGTGGCTTGACTTTTTATCCCCATAGGCAAAAATTCCATAAGACCAATTCGCCCATCGCGGTTTGTATCAAATCCTTCTGAAAACTCATCAAGATATTTACGGTCGCCATGAACTTTTAGAAGTGCAGTATAAGGGCGTAGCATAAACAACTGTTCATCAGGTATTTGACCTACTTGATAATCTTTAGAATCCCATTTTACAAAACCATAACCCGGGGGATATGTATTGTAGTCTGTGAAATAGGATGTCATTGCGGTTCGAAATTGTAGAAAAGTATTATCCATCCGTCGCAATTTGGCTCTTTCACGAACACGAGGTAAAATCGCAAAAGTAAATCCTGCAAGAATTGCAATGATAGCTATTACCGTGAGTAACTCAATGAGTGTGAAACCTTTTATCCTCTTTTTCATAAATTAGTCCTTTTTTGTAGTCGGGCGTGCGGCTTGCTTTAATATTTTCCTGATTACATAATAACATAAAAAGGGAATATTTGGGCAACTTGTTTCGTTATGTTCAAAAAAATTTTTTATATATCCCCCAAAGTGATATAATATCACTTATAAATATAACTTTAACTTTAACATAAGGAGTAAATCATGGGAGCAAAATACTCGGTTGAACAAATATTTGAACAGGCTGCGAAATTCGTCGTAAAACAAAAAGGCCAATGGGAACATAATGACTGGGAAGATTTCTTAGGAAAGATTTCCGAATACCAGATTGATTTAAATGATGAATTAATCGTAAAGTTAGGTTCCCTTTTAGAATTGGGTAAATATTTTTATTTCAACCTGCCTGAGACTGTAGAGAAAAAACAAAAAAAAACAAAAAAAA
>Ga0116168_1000946_pt1 | contig 24523 bp, 18 predicted proteins | sample AD_UKC129_MetaG_FD_89795 | JGI IMG/M metagenome (GOLD analysis project Ga0116168, IMG submission 89795) | Active sludge microbial communities of municipal wastewater-treating anaerobic digesters from Canada - AD_UKC129_MetaG | ecosystem: Engineered > Bioreactor > Anaerobic > Digestate | place...
ACCCGTCAGGCTATGGCAGGGTGATCCAGGTGGATGGAAGGGTGCGGATAGTCGAGGACAAAGATGCCTCTCAGGCGGAGCGTTCGATTCAGGAGGTCAATAGCGGCATATATGCCTTCAACGCGGCTCCTTTAGCGGATTTGATCCACCGCTTGAATAACGATAATGCTCAAAAGGAGTATTACCTCACGGACGTGCTTCGATTGCTCTCTGCAGATGGAAAGCGCGTGGCCGTGTTGAACTGGCCAGACCCGGAAGAGCTCGCGGGAGTCAATGACCCTGTTCAGCTCGCTCAAGCCGCTGCCATGCTGCGAGACAGGCTGCTTTACCGTTGGATGAAGGAATTTGGCCTGAAGTGTCTCGATCCGAACAGCGTGTGGATCGGCCCAGAAGTCTCCTTCGAGGAGGATGTGTGGATAGATCCGTGGGTCGAGCTGTTGGGCAAAACCTCAGTCGGTAGCGGCAGTCGCATCGCCAGCTTCACCATAATAAGAAACAGTAAGCTTGGAAGCGGCGTGCAGGTGCGCGGACATGTGGTCCTGGAAGATAGCGTCGTGGGCGATGGCGCCACTATTGGCCCCTTTGCGCATCTTCGTAACGGCGCAGAGGTGGGCGAAGGGGCCCACGTGGGGAAATTCGTGGAGATCAAAAATTCCACCGTGGGCCAAAACAGCAAGGTCCCCCATCTTTCCTATATAGGCGATGCCGTCATAGGGAAGGAGACGAATATAGGGGCCGGAACGATAACGTGCAACTTCGATGGCCGCAGGAAGCATCAGACACACATAGGCGACCGCTGTTTCGTGGGCAGCGACACGATGCTCGTGGCTCCGGTATCGCTCGGCGACGATTCATATACCGGGGCGGGGTCGGTCATCACGCGCGATGTCCCAGAGGGCGCCCTCGCCATAGCCAGGGCGAGGCAGCGCAACGTGGAAGGATGGGCAAAGAAAAGGAAGGAGGAAGAAAGGTAGATGGCGGATAGGCTTAGGGAAATGAAGATTTTTTCTGGTAGCGCCCATCCGGAGTTTGCCCAAAGGGTGAGCGAAAACCTTCGCGTGCCCCTCTCGAGTGCGAAGGTTGGCAGGTTTTCCGACGGCGAGGTCAGCGTCTCAATTGAAGAGAGCGTCAGGGGTGCAGATGTCTATGTCATACAGCCGACCTGTCCCCCAGTGAACGAAAACCTCATGGAACTGTTGATCCTCATAGATGCGCTCAAGCGGGCTTCGGCCTATCAGATAAACGTAGTGATGCCCTACTTCGGCTATGCCAGGCAGGACAGGAAGACGCGGTCGCGAGAACCGATCACGGCGAAGCTCGTCGCGAACCTTTTGGAAAAGGCCGGAGCTAATCGCGTCATATCCACCGACCTCCATGCGGGGCAGATCCAGGGTTTCTTCGATATTCCAGTTGACCACCTTACGGCCATCCCCCTTATGGTTTCCTATTGTCACAAGACGCTCAAGGAAGAGCTTAAAGAAGGGAAGGTGGCTGTGGCTGCGCCTGACATAGGCGGCGTGGTCAGGGCGCGCCGCTTTGCCCTTCAGATCAATGCGGATCTCGCTATAGTGGACAAGAGGCGCTCCTATGAGGTGGCCAATTACTGCGAGGTCTTGGAGATCATAGGCGATGTGAGAGGCAAAACGGTCGTGATGATCGACGACATGATAGACACAGCGGGGACGGTCTCCAAGGCGTCCGAGGCGCTGGTCAAAAGAGGGGCTGAAAAGGTATATGTGTGCGCCACTCACGGCATTTTGTCCGGGCCGGCCATAGAGAACTTGAGCAAGCTCGATGAAAACGGCAGGCCATTTATAGACCAGGTGGTGCTCACGGACACGATCCCCTTGTCCAAGGAAAAAAGACTGGATAAAATCATACAGCTTTCGATAGCCTCGCTATTTGCGGAAGCCATAAACCGAGTCCATTCGGATCATTCGGTGAGTATTCTCTTCAGATGAGGGAGATGGTATGCGGTGTCGATGGTTAATATAGAGCTCAAAGAAAGAGATGTAGTGGGCAAAGAGGGGAGCAAAAAGCTCAGAGCTCGAGGGTATGTGCCAGCGGTGTTCTATGGCCCGAATTATGGTGAGGGCCTCCCCGTGCAGGTGGCAGAGAAGGAAATAGAACCCTACGCCAATTCAGCGCATTGGGAGACCGTGATATTCGAGGTGCTTTTGCCGAACGGAGGCAGGGAGATGGCCATAATGAGGGAGATCCAGCGCAATCCCGTCACAGACCAGATCCTCCACATCGACTTCTATCGATTGATCAAAGGCCACACAGTGGCTGTCGAGGTTCCCGTTGAGCTCATCGGCAGAGAGCGATGCGAAGGGGTTAAGAAGGGTGGAATGTTGGAGCAGTACATATATGCGCTTGAGATAGAGGTGCTGCCTGCTCACATGCCGGATGTCTTTAGGGTCGATGTTTCCTCCCTCGACCTCGGCGGAGCAATTCACACCTCCGATGTTCCTTTGCCCGAGGGCGCTGCGCTGCTTTCTGACCCCCAGGCCTTAGTGGCGGCAGTATACGTCCCGGCGGCGGTTGAGGAAGCCGTTACAGAGGAAGTCGCCGTTCAAACCGAACCCGAAACGATCAAAGTAAAGGGCATAAAGGAGGAAGAGGAGTAACAGAGGGTGAGTCTTCGCCTCTGCGTGGGGTTGGGAAACCCTGGCCCTCGTTATGCCATGACGCGGCACAACATGGGATGGCTCGCCATCGATGCCCTTTTGGAGCATTTGGGGGTATCGACCGAGGCGGCTCTTGCCTGCTCGGCTATGCTTTGGGGGCCATTGAGTTGGAAAGAAAAAGAGCTTGTCCTCTTAAAGCCCGTTACTTATATGAACTTGAGCGGCAAGGCGGTCAAAGCCGCCTCGGCTCGGTTTCGCATACCCGCTGAGTGTATTTTGGTGATCTACGACGATGTTGCACTGCCGTTTGGGCGGCTCAGGTTGAGGGCGGCGGGGAGTGCGGGCGGGCATCATGGTATGGCTTCGGTTCTCGGCGCCATGGGAACGCTTACCGTGCCAAGGCTTCGCATAGGCATAGGTTCGCCGGCAGATGGCGATGTAGCCTCTTGGGTGCTCAGCGACTTTGCCGATGAGGAATTGGCCCAGCTGCCTGAGGTAATGGGCCGTTGCGTGCAGGCGGTTGAAGCGTGGCTTTCTATGGATATGGAGAGAGCTATATCTTATGTGAACGACAAATTGCGGGGGGGATCTTCGTAGAGAGATGCCGCATCAGGTTGCCGTAGGGACTACTCCCACGCGCCTTTGGGATCTGGATTTTGGCCTGTGGGCTGCCGGGGAGGCCGTTTTTCTCCTTTCGGAGGGGGCGTCCAGGCCTTGGATATGCAGGGATCCCGAGCACCCCTTACTCGTCGTGTTGCCTGATTCCAGGCAGGCGAAGGAGTTTTCAAGTGACTGGAAAGGGCTTTTCGGTGGGGCGCCGTTTTTGCTGGAGGAGTTGCCTCTCCTTCCTGAGAAGGTCCTGCAGCAGGCCATGTGGGTCAGGAGAGGTGAAATGCTCCGCCAATGGTATAGGAGCGGTGGTGTCCTCGTAGCCACTCCGGGGGCCTTAGTCGCTCCCTTTCTGCTTGCCGAAACCTTCTTTGCGCTCACAGTAGGAGAAGAGGTTGGGCGAGACAGGTTCATCAGGTGGCTTTCCGAAGCCGGTTACGAACGAGTCGATATGGTGTGGGCGCCTGGTCAGTTTGTGGCGAGAGGAGGCATAGTAGACCTCTTCGATCCGGGCTTGCGCCATCCCTTGAGGGTGGAGTTTTTCGATGAGACCGTAGAATCGATGCGTGCCTTCTCGCCAGAAAGTCAGCGCAGCCTTTATAACCTCGAAGAGGTCGAACTCTGCTCGCTGACGGGCGAAAAGGAGCACTCGCTGCTCGACTTCTTGGCGGAAGATACCCATATCGTCATCTTCGACCCGGACAGTGTGGAATCGCAGGCCAATTCGTTCTTGTGGTTGTGGGAGAACCTGCGGGAGGAAGCCCGATCTCTCCCCGGCCTTTCGTCTTGGCAGGAATTTTTCCTCTCCCTGGCCCATTTTCCGAGGCTTCGCGTTTTGGCCGCTGCTGGCAAGGGGGTGCGCCTGCCTGTATCTCCCTTACCGACCTTCCACGGCAGATTCGAGGAGGTAGAGGGGTTCCTCAAGCTTTGGAAGGAGCAAGGCTATGAAGTTTGTCTCTACTCCAAAAACGAAGAGCTAAAGGAGTGGCATCTCACTCGCGGCGTCGAATGCCGCGCTGCCGACATCTCCTGCGGTTTTATAGATCGCGCCGTAAGGAAAGTCTTTTTGGCGGGGTCCGCCCTCGGCGATATCTATCTTGCGCCGCAGGAAGAAGCGATACGTCCGCCTGCTGATTGGGATGAGGTTTTATCCATAGGGCAGTGGGTAGTCCACGAGGATTACGGAGTGGCGCAGTTCCTCGGCACTCAGCCCGTGGAGGTGGACGGCGGGCCTCAGGAGTTCTTGAAGCTCGAGTTCGCCGAGGGGAAGCGCCTCCTCGTGCCCGCCTTTCAGCTTTATAAAATTTCACCTTATGTGTCACCTTCGGGTTCAGAGGCATCTCCAGATCATCTGGATAGGAAGACATGGAAGCGTTCCCTCGAGAGCGCCAAGCGGAGGGCTGAGGAGGCGGCCAGGGAGCTCGTCGAGCTATACGCCAAAAGGGAAGGGTTGAAGGGTTACGCCTTCCCTCCCGATGGCGAACTCCTTGTGCGCTTCGAGCGCACCTTTTCCTACGACGAGACGCCAGATCAGCTCAGGGCAATTGAAGCCATAAAGAGGGACATGGAAAGCCCGCTGCCGATGGATCGCCTTGTCGTGGGGGACGTGGGTTACGGCAAGACGGAGATAGCGATGCGGGCTGCCTTTAAGGCCGTAGAGGGCGGCAGACAGGTGGCGATTTTGGTTCCCACGACGCTCTTAGCTCAGCAACATTATGCGACCTTCAAATCTCGCCTTGTGGGGTTTCCCGTATCCGTCGAGGTCCTCTCCCGCTTCGTCCCTCAACGGCGCCAGACGCAGATCTTGCGCGATGTAGAAGAGGGAAAAGTAGACATCTTGATAGGCACTCACAGGCTATTGCAGAGAGACGTGCGCTTCAAGGACCTCGGTCTCGTTATCATAGACGAGGAACATCGCTTCGGCGTGAAACACAAGGAGTATCTGAAGAAGATGAAAAGCCAGGTCGATGTGCTCGCCATCTCTGCCACGCCCATACCGAGGACGCTTCACATGGCTCTCAGCGGGTTGCGCGACATATCCGTGATCGCCACGCCACCCAAAAACAGGCGCCCCGTCATAACGGTGGTCAACCCGTGGAGGGATGAACTCATCAAGAAGGCCATCGTGCGGGAGATAGCGCGTGGAGGGCAGGTCATCTTCATCCACAACCGCGTGCAGAGCATAAAAGAGTGCGCTGCCCGGTTGCGGGCGCTCCTGCCGAGCGCGAGGATAGGCATAGCCCATGGCCAGATGGAGGAAGGTCGCCTGGACAAGGTCATGGTGGACTTTTTGGACGGAAAATTGGACGTTTTGGTCTGCACTACAATAGTGGAAAGCGGTCTTGATATAGCGAGGGCGAATACGCTCATCGTCGACGACGCAAGGCGGTTCGGCTTGGCACAGCTTTACCAGCTGCGCGGCCGCGTGGGCAGGAGAGATGAGCAGGCCTTCGCTTACTTCCTTTACCCTGCCGAGCATCCTTTGTCTCGGGAGACTCAGGAGAGGTTGGAGGCCATAGCTGAGTTAACCGAACTCGGCTCGGGGTATCAGCTTTCCTTAAGGGATCTGCAGATCCGCGGCGGCGGCGAAATATTGGGCCTGTCTCAGCATGGCCACGGGGACAAGGTCGGCCTTTATCTGTATTACAAGCTCCTCGAGGAGGCAATACTCAAGGCCAGAGGAGAAGCCGCTCAGAAGGTCGCCCTTGTAGAGGTGAAGCTTCCCTTGGGCATACCGCCGTCTTACATACCCCAGGACAGCGTGAGGGTCGCGCTCTATCGCAGGCTCTTAAAGGCAGATTCGGGACCAGAAGTTGATGAGCTCGCCAGAGAGATCGGGGATCGCTTCGGCCCGCCGCCGGAAGCCGTACGACTTCTTTTGGCTTGTGCTCGCCTGCGGGCGCAGCTCCACCTCGTTGGGGTAGAATATGCTCGTTGCACTTGGGATGAAACGTTGGTTACGGGTGAGGCGGAAGGGCTTAAATCTTTGGTCTCGGGGCTTACCGGCTGGGTCGTGCAGGGCAGTAAAGCCATAGGTCCAGGAGGCCCAAGGGCTGTTATGGCGTTGGCCTCCCACCTCGAGGTGCTCTCTGCAGAAGGGGCACCTAGCCGTTGACGGACAGGGGGATTGGTATGTGCGAAGGCGAACTCTTCGGAAGGATCGTCGCTATAATGAAGCGCCTCAGATCTCCAGACGGATGTCCTTGGGATCGCAAGCAGACGTTTCAAACTCTGACATCGCATATTATAGAAGAGGCATACGAGCTCGTGGACGCGCTGGATAGAGGGGACAAAAACGGCATGTGCGAGGAGAGCGGGGACCTGTTGCTTCAGGTGGTCTTCGTCTCGCAGTTGGCGGAAGAGGAAGGGTTTTTCGATATAGCTCAAGTGTTGAAAAAGCTCGAAGAAAAGCTAATCCGCCGCCACCCTCATGTCTTTGGGGATCTGAAGGCGGCCGATAGCGACGAAGCGAGGCGAAACTGGGATCGCATAAAGGCGAGCGAGCGCGCCGACAAAGAGGATAACTCCGTAATAGCCGGAGTGCCGCGCAGCATACCTGCGCTCCTCAGGGCCTTTCAGATCCAAGAGAGGGCTGCAAGAGTCGGCTTTGACTGGCCTAAGGAGGGTCTATTGCCCCTTTGGGAGAAGATTTCCGAGGAGGCGGAGGAGCTCAAGTGTGCCATAGAGGGAGAGTGCGCAGAAGAGATAGAGGAGGAGGTAGGGGATCTTCTCTTCGCGACGGTGAACCTGTCGCGCCATCTGGGCATCGACCCGGAGAGAGCCCTTCAGCGGACAAACGAAAAGTTTTCGGCTCGCTTTCGGTTTATCGAGGAGCGCGTGAGGGAGAGCGGCCGCCAGTGGAGCAGCTTCTCGTTGGAAGAACTTGATTCGTTGTGGCGATCGGCCAAGACGAAAACTTAAAGTTCGAGGTGAAACGATAGAATGATGAACGACAAGGGATTTGGAGAGAATGTAACTCGAAAGGCAGTTGGCATCACGGAAACGTCGTTGAGGGACGGACATCAGTCCCTCATGGCCACGCGCATGTGCACAGATGACATGCTCCCTGTTGTAGAGATGATGGACGAGGTTGGGTTTCACTCGTTAGAAGTGTGGGGAGGGGCGACGTTCGACACCTGCATGCGATTCCTCGACGAGGATCCATGGGAGAGGCTCCGCACGTTGAGGAGGCATTTCAAGAAGAGCAAACTTCAGATGTTATTGCGCGGGCAAAACATCGTGGGTTACCGCCATTATGCCGATGACGCAGTAAGGGAGTTCGTGAAGCGCGCCGTCGGCAATGGCCTCGATATCATCCGCATCTTCGATGCCTTGAACGACTTGCGCAATATGGAGATAGCCGCGGATCAGGTCAAGAAAGAAGGCGCCCACCTTCAGATGGCGATCTCATATACCATATCGCCAGTCCATACGCTTGAAGCCTTTCTTCAGATGGCCCTCGATATGGTGAGCATGGGGGCGGATTCCATATGCATAAAGGACATGGCTGGTCTGCTCGGCCCCATGGATGCCTACGAACTGGTAAAAAACATAAGGGAAAAGGCGAATGTGCCCGTTCAGATGCACACACATTACACGAGCGGCTTGGCCTCTATGACGTATCTGGCAGCTATAATGGCCGGGGCCGATGTGGTCGACTGCGCCATCTCTCCTTTCGCTATGGGAACGAGCCAGCCAGCCACGGAGACCTTCGTCGCAGCTCTTCATGGTAGCCCTTACGATACCGGCTTAAGCCTGGAAAAGCTGATCCCCATAGCGGAATATCTCAAGAAGGTGCGAGAGAAATACAGCCATCTCTTCATAGGGATGCAAGGCGTGGACGTGAACGTCCTCGCCTACCAGATCCCAGGCGGCATGTATTCCAACTTCGTGAGCCAGCTCAAGGAGCAAAACGCCTTGGACAAACTCGATATCGTGCTGAAAGAAGTCGAGCGCGTGCGCCGCGAGATGGGCTACCCGCCGCTCGTAACGCCAACCAGCCAGCTCGTGGGGACACAGGCTACCCTGAACGTCTTGGTGGGGGAGCGGTGGAAGGTGGTGCCCAAGGAGGTACAAAACTATTTCCTTGGGCTTTACGGCAGGCCGCCTGCTCCCGTTGACCCCGAAGTGCAGCGCAAAGTCATCGGTGACCAAGAGCCCATCTCGTGCCGACCTGGCGAAGTCATAGAGCCGGAACTCGAGAAGGCGAAGGAAGCGATAGAACCGTGGATCTTGCAGCCAGAAGATGTCCTATCCTACGTCCTCTTCCCGGCGGTTGCCAAAGACTTCTTGGTCCGCAAATACGCCCGGACCGTCAAGCGCGACGTGGGCTTGGGAGAGGCGGTGGAAGGGGTAGCCTATCCCATGTGAGCTGTGAGTGATATAATAACAGCAGAAAGGAAGCGATATTTGCCATAAGGAGGTTTATGGCGTGACCGTAGAGAAGATTCAGGAGACCATAGATAAGGACATTCGCCCAGCGCTTCAAAGCCACGGCGGAGATGTGGAGTTCTTGGGCTACGACGATGCTACTAAGACAGTGCGTATTCGCCTAACTGGGGCTTGCGGTTCGTGCCCCTTCGCGCAGGAGACGCTTCGCCTTCATGTGGAATCGACCTTGAAAAAGGCGTTCCCCGAGATCTCCAAGGTAGCGCGGGCATAAAGCGAGGCTAACTGCAGAAAGGTATGGCAAGCTACGTTCGCAATAAAGAGATGGAGGCCCTTCCGCCGTCGCGGACTTTAGTGGTTCCCGGCGACGATGCCTTGAGGCTGCTCTTGGGGAAGCAAGACGAAAATCTGCGCATCCTCGAGGAGCGCTTTCCGGTGAGGGTTGTGGTGCGGGGAAACGAAGTCACCGTACAGGGGAAAGACGAAGTTGTGGTGTCCCGCGTAGCCGATTTTCTGGAACAGATCATAGACGCGGCCGAACACGGACATCGCATCGCACCATCCGACCTGAATTACGGCATGGACGTCCTGGCGGAGGGCGAAGTGGCGAACATGCGCTCGCTTTATGACGATGTGATCTGTGTCACCACTCGGGGTAAACCCGTGAGGCCCAGGACGCTGGGGCAAAAGGCTTATGTCGAGGCCATGAGAAAGAACGACGTGACATTTTGCATAGGACCAGCGGGCACCGGAAAGACATATCTGGCTGTGGCCATGGCTGTTACTGCCCTGAAGGGTGGCCAAGTGAGCCGCGTGGTATTGGTGCGTCCCGCCGTGGAGGCCGGGGAGAATTTGGGGTTTCTCCCTGGGGACTTGAGGGAAAAGGTCGAACCTTATCTTCGTCCGCTATACGATGCTTTTTACGATCTTTTCCCGCCGGAGCGTTTCTTGCGCTACGTCGAAAAGGGTGTGATCGAGATAGCGCCTTTGGCCTATATGCGAGGGCGCACGCTGAACGAGAGTTTTATCATCCTCGACGAAGCCCAAAACACCACCACCGAGCAGATGAAGATGTTTTTGACGCGCATCGGGTTGGGTTCCAGGGCCGTCGTCACAGGCGACATAACGCAGGTCGACCTTCCGGCGGCGAAGGAGTCGGGCCTTAAGGCCGTCCAGAAGGTCCTCGTGGAGATACCGGGCATAGCTTTCGTCATGCTCGATGCCTACGATGTGGTGAGGAACGAGATCGTACAGAAGATTGTGAAGGCTTATGAAATTTACGAGCTACAGAAAACCGAAGGGTAAGGGGCATCGATGGTCCATCGTCTCGAGCGGCAGGGGAATGGGCCAGAAAGGGGGAGAGCCGCCCGGTCCTCGCTTTAAGCGTTTCGCGATCGGCATCCTCGTAGCGGTGGCTGTTTTGCTTACCTGTGGGAGTTGGCGCATTGAGGTTGGGCGCAGGGGGTTTGTCGTTGGACGCCCTGCGCCCAGAACTTACGTCGCTCTTCGTCCGATGACGTATATAGATGAGGAATCTACCGCAGCCCTTCGAGATATAGCCGCATCGAGGGTTGTGGGCGTCTATGCGAGGGATGGCCTCATAGTGGTGGACGAAAAGGCCACCGAGCGCCTGAGGGATGAGATCAGGCAGACGATCTCACCCATAGAGCGCCGCATCTTCCCCGGTGACGTTTTGGTCAGCGATGGGGAGGTTATAACGCCAGCTGATGCTGACCTTCTCACTAAGCAGGGATATCTCTCACCCGATTTCCCCTGGAGGCGCCTCCTGTTGACGGCTTTGGTGGTGGCGTTGTGGGGTTATTGGCAATTTCACTTCACTGCGGCAGAAGGTAGCAAACTCGCTCTCAAGGAGGAAAGCTATCTGTTGGCGTTGGTGATCGTCGGGTGGGCGCTACAGTTCTTTGCGGGAGGGCTTAAATACGAGGCGACGCCTTTCGGATCCTTGCCAGTAGCGGGGTGGAGTTTCCTTACCCTGCCCGCGGGGATGGCGTATCATCTCGTGACCAGTGCTGGCGTGATGGGCCTTTTGATCGTGATGAGTCTGGAGTCTCTGGAGTTGATGGTGGCCTTGCTCGTTTTGGCCGTGATCGGTTTCTTGGGTTATACATTGCTGCGCTGGAAAACCGATACGCGTTTTAAGTTGTGGAAGGGGCTTTTCGCTTCCGGCTTGGTAGGGGTTTTGATGTGGTCCTTGGCTGCTTGGAGCTTACAGCGGCAGATCATGCTGCAGGAGGTGCTGCTTTTGGTCGCGTTTGGTGCCGCTTTTAGCGCCCTGGCCGTCCTTTTGCTTCCGGTCTGGGAAGAGCTCTTCGGGATTTTGTCGCCCATTCGCCTGATGGACCTGTCCTCCCCGGCTCACCCTCTTTTGAGACGGCTCGAGGTTGAAGCGCCGGGGACGTATCACCACTCTCTCATAGTGGGGGCTCTCGCCGAAGGCGCTGCCAACAAATTGGGCTTAAACGGCCTCCTCGTGCGCGTTGGGGCATATTATCATGATATAGGTAAGCTCAGGCGCCCTCATTTCTTCGTGGAGAATCAGCTTCAAGGCTCGAACGTTCACGATGACTTTTCGCCCACGCTTTCCGCCCTTTCGATAATCGCCCACGTCAGAGAGGGGTTGGAGGTGGCCAGGGAGTATCATCTGCCCAGCAGGATCTGCGACTTTATTACGGAACACCATGGCACCGGTTGCCTGACGTACTTCCATCAAAAAGCCCAGTCCATGGGGGAGGACCTCCCTAAGGAACAGTTCTGCTACCCTGGGCCCCTTCCCAGCTCTAAGGAGACCGCCCTGGTGATGCTGGCCGATTCGACCGAGGCGGCAGTGCGTGCGCTCGACATCAGCGGCAAGGAAGTGGCTCATTTAGAGGAAGTCGTCTCTCAAGTTGTGGAGAGCAAAGTGCGCGAAGGGCAGCTGAAGCGCGTAGATTTTACGTTGAGGGAGTTGGAGATCGTTAAGGAGGCCTTTGTGGCTGTACTGCGCTCTATGTACCATACGCGCCAGGTCAAGGCCATAGAGGAAGAGAAACCCCTTCTGGCGTTAGCCTCGCCGGAGAGGGCGATTTGATATGACCCTCAAAGTCGATATCTCCGGGAAAGAACTGGTCGAGGCCGCCATCCCACTTCGGCAATCGTGGGAAAAAGACATGAAGGAGCTCTTTTTACAGATATTGGCCGATGAGGGGTTGGATGTGAATAAGGATGACCTTTACATCTCCGTCTCTTTTATGTCGAGCGGAGAGATGCGAGAGCTCAACGGGCTTTATAGAGGTATCGATGCCCCCACAGATGTGCTTTCCTTTCCGCTGTGGGAAGGCGAGGAACTGCCCGAAGGGTGGGGCGAAATCGCCTTGGGAGATATAGTAATAGCGCCGGACGTCGTCAAGGATAACGCCTCGAACGCGAACTCTTCTCCTGAGAGGGAGTTGTTCTTCGTCCTGGTGCACGGGTTGCTTCATCTTTTGGGGTGGGATCACCAAGACGAAGAGGCGGAGTCGACGATGATCGAGCGACAGGAACGATACCTTGAGCGCATTTTTTAAGAAACGACGTAATCTTGAGGAGGAATGGGAGAGTATTGGGCGAAGACATTCCTGAAAGTATTTACTTGCTGGTGTTCTTGCTGTGTCTTTCGGCCTTCTTTAGCGCCAGCGAAAGCGCCATAACCGCTGTGAGGCGGAGCAAGCTCTTGAGTTTAGCGGAAAGCTTCCCTAAGCGAAAAAAAGCGTTGGACTGGCTCATAAAAGATATTCATCGACCTCTTGCGATTACCTTGATCTCGAACAACCTGGTCAATATAGCGGCCAGTTCGCTTGCAACTTCTGTTACGGTGGCCTTTTTTGGCGATAAAGGGATTTTCTTGGCCATAGTCGCCATGACCGTTCTCATCGTGGTCTTCGGGGAGATCCTGCCAAAGAGCATAGCCATTGTCCATGCTGATAGAATGGTCCTCTTGGCCTCGCCGTTGCTTCGAGCTTTGAGCATACCCCTTTCTCCAGTGGTGTGGGGCCTTGTGGGCATGGTTCGCGCGATAGGCAAAGCTTTTGACATAGAAATGAATCCTCATCGCGTGATGATCACCCGTGAGGAGATAGAACAGATGATCAAAGTAGGCGAGGCTTCCGGCAGCTTGGAGGCAGATGAAGAGCGGATGATCCGGGGTGTGATCGAATTTGAAGAGACGAGGGTTTACGAGATTATGGTGCCTCGCACGGATATGGTGGCCATCTCTTCAAGCACCCCCATAGCGCAGGCGGCGCGCACGTTCTGCGAGTGCGGCCACTCCCGTTTGCCGGTGTACGAGACCGACACAGACCACATCGTGGGCATACTTCACGTCAAAGACATCCTGGAATCCCTGGCCTCCGGAAGAGTCGATGATCCGGTTTCGTATTTTATGCGCGAGTCTCTCTTTGTGCCGGAGAGCGCAAAAATCTCCGAGGTCTTCGACACAATGCGCACCAAAAAGGTCCACATGGCGATAGTTGTCGATGAGTATGGTGGCACGGCCGGGCTCGTGACGTTGGAAGACCTCCTCGAGGAGATAGTGGGCGAGATCCAAGACGAATACGACGAGGAAAGCCTGCCCGTCGTCAAAGAATCGGAAAACAGTTATCTGGTGGAAGGGCAGCTCAACTTGGACGACTTGTCCGAATATTTGAGTTATCCCTTTGAGTCCGAGGAGGCAGACAGCGTTGCCGGTTTCGTCCTGGCCTTGGCAGGGCGCTTCTTGGAACCGGGTGAAGAAGTGAGATACGGCCCTTGGACCATCGAGGTGGTAAACGTAGAAGGGTATAGAGTTAAACTCCTGAGGTTTCGCAGGGAGGAAGAGAAAGAAGAAGAGGTCCAAGGATCTTAAAGGTATCGCGTTTTGGCGCAAGCGGTATAGATCGAGGGGCTGGGTGTGGCATCCAAGCCCTTTTTATGTGATGTATGAAGATGTCGGACCGGAGGTTTTCGAATGGAAGTAAACTTTCTTGGCGATTTTAGATCTGGTTTTGCCACGCTCGTAGGAAGGCCTAACGTGGGTAAGACTTCGCTGATAAACGCGATAATGGGAGAAAAAATAAGCATAATCTCGAACAAGCCTCAAACGACCCGCCATCAAATTCGCTGTATTTACAGCGCAGAAGGCGCCCAGATCGTGTTTGTGGATACGCCCGGCCTACTGCGACGCCCGCGCCACAAACTCGGAGAGTTCATGGTCGACGAGGCAGTGCGATCGCTCGAGGGCGTCGACGTAGTTTGTTATGTAGTCGAGGCGGGCGATAGGAAAATATGCGAGGATGACATGGCGATCGTCGAGATCTTAAGAAAAACCCCCACCCCTGTCTTTTTGGTGGTCAATAAGATAGACTTGCTGCAGAAAAAAGGGTCATTTTGGCATGCTGTAGCCTTATACCAGGATATCGTAAAACCGAAAGAGGTGGTGCCCGTATCGGCCGTGACGGGCACCAATCTGGATATCCTGATCGAAAAGATCATCAGCTATCTGCCGCAGCAGCCCCCTCTTTATCCGGAGGATATCGTCACAGACAAAGACGAACGCTTTATAGCTGCGGAGACCATCAGAGAGAAGATCTTTCTCCTTACGGGCGAAGAGGTCCCCTATAGCGTAACTGTAGATGTGGAGGAGTATAAGACCCCCGAAGAATATCCCGACAGGAAAGCGGTCTACATCCGCGCCACAATATATGTGGAGCGCGACGGGCAAAAGGCGATCATAATCGGCTCTGGCGGAAAAATGCTCAAGGAGATCGGGCGGCTGGCCAGGGAGGAGTTGGAGTTCAAGTTAGGGCATAAAGTCTATCTTGAGCTTTGGGTGAAGGTGAGGCCGCATTGGAGAAAATCAGAAAGAGAGCTCCGCAGACTCGGCTATCGTGCATAGGAGGGCGTGCAGTTGGAGTCCATAAAACAGGGCTTCTTTAAGACAAGAGGGGCGGTGTTGCGGAGGGTAGAATCGAGGGAAGGAGACCTGTCGCTTTACCTCCTTTTGGAAAAGACGGGCCCTATTTGGGTTGCGGCACCTGGCGCCGCAAAAGGAAAGCGGCGCTTCGGCGGGGCGGCCGAACCGCTGATTTTCGGCATTTATTCTCTTTACAGCGGACGGAATCGCCTTTATCTTAAAGACATCGACGTGAAAGAAGATTTTTGGACGCTTCGCAAGAAGCCTCTGCACTTGAGGGGCGGCCTGGCGCTCGCCAAATTGATCGTAGATTATCTTCCGCCCAACCACCCATGCAACGAGCTGCTCTCTCTGTTTTTCTGGGCCCTTCGGTCGCTCGAAGAAGGGGCAAGCCCAGATATCGTCGAGTGGCGCTTCCTGTGGCGTTGGCTTAAATATTGGGGCATTGCCCCTGACTTCGACCGCTGCGCGAAGTGCGGCGCCCCCCTTGAGGACGCCCGATGGGGAGGGGAAGGGTTTTACTGCTCCAACTCCAACTGCAGCGAGCCAGGGACAGGTATTTCGTTTTCCGGAACGGCCTTGCAAGAAGTGCGAATGGCTGCTATTCTGTCACGAAGAGCTTTTGTAAAATGGACCACGCAAGAAGAGCCTCGCTTTTCTAAATGGAATGAGTTGAACGAAAAGCTCGTCTATCTTTTGGAGAAAGAGAGAAGCTGACGAAGGAGCTCGATAGGGGGATGAATTTTCAAGAGATCGTATTCCGCCTGGAGCGTTTTTGGGCAGGGCGCGGGTGCGTAATACAGCAGCCTTATGATATAGAGGTAGGGGCCGGGACGCTCAACCCGGCGACGACGCTTCGCGCGTTGGGTCCAGAACCGTGGAGGGTGGCCTATGTGGAGCCGTCTCGCAGACCTGCCGACGGCCGTTACGGTGAAAATCCCAACAGATTGCAACACTACTACCAATACCAGGTGCTGATAAAGCCGGCTCCCAGCGATATTCAGGACATCTATCTCGAAAGCCTGGAAACCTTGAATATCGACCCCGCCGATCACGACATCAGATTCGTCGAGGACGACTGGGAGGCGCCGACTATAGGGGCTTGGGGCCTAGGGTGGGAGGTCTGGGTCGACGGCATGGAAGTCACCCAGTTCACCTACTTCCAGCAGGTGGGTGGCATAGACATGAATCCGGTTCCTGCCGAGATCACCTATGGGCTCGAGAGAATTGCTATGTTCGTCCAGAAGGCCGAAAGCGTGTTCGACCTCGCCTGGGTCGGCGATATAACCTATGGCGACATTCACCATAGGGGAGAGGTCGAACATTCACGCTATAACTTCGACGAGGCTGACACGGATATGCTCTTTCAGCTATTTTCGATGTACGAATCCGAGGCTCGTCGCCTGGCCGATAAAGGGTTACCGCTGCCCGCGTATGATTACGTCCTCAAATGCTCGCACACGTTTAACCTCTTGGAAGCTCGCAGGGCCATCAGCGTGACTGAGCGCACTGGTTATATCTCCCGCATCCGGGCTATAGCTGGCCTTTGCTGTTCCGCTTATCTGCGCCAGAGGGAGGAGATTGGCTATCCGTTGATGAACAAGTTCTCCGCCGTCGAAGGAGGAGGCGCCGAAGCATGAAGGTGTGCAATCTGGTCTTCGAGATCGGAACCGAAGAAATACCGGCTTCATATGCGGTTTGGGCTTTGAGCGAGGTGAAGCGCCTGGCCGAAGAGGAGTTTAAAGCCTCTCGCATTCCCTTTTCGTCGATGGAATCTTACGGCACGCCGCGCCGCTTGGTCCTCATCGTCAAAGATGTGCCTGAGAGGCAGGAAAACCTTTACGAGGAACACCGTGGCCCCACATGGAATCAGGCCTATGACGCGAACGGTAACCCCACGAAGGCGGCTTACGGTTTCGCCAGAGGAAAAGGGGTGCCCTTAGAGAGCCTCAGAGTTAAAGATTACAACGGCACCCAATATGTCGTTTCCGTGATAGAAAGGGAAGGGCGCCCCATAACTGAAGTCCTGCCCGAGGTCTTAGTGCGCATCACGAAGGGGCTCGTATTTCCGAAGAATATGTACTGGGACGACCCAACGCTGCGCTTTGCCCGCCCTATAAGGTGGATCCTCTGTCTGTGGGGCGAGAGCGTGATTCCCTTTGAGGTTGGGAGATCCTCGAGCGGCCGAGTCACTCGGGGGCATCGCTTTATGGGGGCCAAGAGCATAGAGATCCGCACCGCCGACGAATATATGGACAAGCTCTACGATAACTACGTGATCGTAGACCATAACAAGCGCAGGGAAAAGATGCTGAGTGGAATATCCGCCATAGGGAAGGAGCTCGCCGCGACGGTGGATGCCCAGCCGCGCTTAGTAGAAGAAAACTGTTTCCTCGTAGAATATCCGGTCCCCTTCTATGGCTCCTTCGATGAGGCCTTCCTCGAGCTGCCCGAAGAGGTCCTCACGACCGTGATGGTCCATCACCAGCGCTATATGCCTGTCAGAGGAAGCGATGGGAAGCTCAAACCTTATTTCGTCGGCATAAGCAACAACAGGGCTACAGAGATGGGCGTGGTGGTCGATGGCAATGAGAGGGTCCTCCGCGCCAGGTTTGCTGACGCCGCGTTCTTCTGGGAGAAAGACTTAGAAAGACCGCTATCGAACAGGGTGGCGGATTTAAAACATATAGTCTATCAAGAGCAATTGGGCTCGCTTTACGACAAGACGCTTCGCATTCGCCAGTTATCGCTTTGGCTTTGCGAGGCTTTGGGTAAGAACGAAGCCAAAGAGCTCGTGGAGAGAGCCGCGTATCTCTCCAAAGCGGATCTGGTCACGCAGATGGTCTATGAGTTTCCTGAGCTCCGGGGAGTGATGGGGAGGGAGTATGCACGCAGGAACGGGGAGCCCGATGCGATTGCAAGGGCGCTCTACGAGCAATACCTTCCGGCCTATGCCGGAGACAGACTGCCCTCCGATGTCGTAGGTGCCATAGTCGGAATCGCCGACAGGGTAGATTCTATAGTCTCGTGCTTCAAGGTCGGCCTCGTGCCCACTGGGTCACAAGATCCTTACGGCCTTCGCCGCGCTGCCCGCTGCGTGGCGGAGGTCATCTGGGGGCTCGCTCTCGATGTGGATCTGAAAGAAGCGGTTCGCCAAGCCGGCACGCTTGTTGAAGCGAGCGACGAGGTGATAGAAGGGGTATACGACTTCTTGCGCCAGAGGCTTTATGTGCAGATGAGGGAGCGTCGCGATGATCACTCATCGGTAGCGCTTGCCGTATCGATTGCGTGGTATCGTCCGCTGCAGGCGCTGTTGCTCTTGGAGAGGCTCTTCGCCTTGAAGGACGAAGAATGGTTCGAAGATCTCGTCACATCTGCGGTGCGCGTGCGCAACATTTTGACCAAGGCACCATCTTTCTCTGCGAAGTTGGAAGAGGGGGATCTGAAGTTAGAAGCGGAGAGGGAACTTTACGAAGCTGTGAAAGAAATTAACCCCTTGGTGAACGATTGCTTGAGAGAATGTGACTGGGAGGGATTGATGAAGCTTTTGAGCAGGCTTTCCCCGGTGATCTCGCGCTTTTTCGACGAGGTCTTCGTGATGTCAGAGGATGCCCAGGAGAGGCAAAGTCGACTTTCATTGCTATCTTTGTGCAACGACCTCTTCCGCACCCTGGGCGACTTGGGAAGCCTGAAAGGGAGCAAGGAAGCTGCGACCAGGGGACAAGATAGCGAATAGGTTTTAGTTTAAACAGATTTGGGAGGTGCAATTGTATGGAAGTGAAAGAGAGAACAGGTGTGAAGTATATCTACGAGTTCAGCGAGGGCAGCGCCAAAATGCGGGACCTTTTGGGCGGCAAGGGCGCCAACTTGGCGGAGATGTGGCGAATAGGCCTTCCTGTCCCGCCGGGCTTCATAATCACCACCGAGGGATGCCGGGAATACCAGAGAGAGGGCTCCAAGTGGCTGGACTCCATATGGCCGGATGTCGTCGAGTCTATGCGGAGGCTTGAGAAGGCGACAGGGAAGACCTTTGGCGGGGGCGAGAATCCCCTTCTCGTTTCGGTCAGGTCTGGCGCGCCTATATCCATGCCCGGGATGATGGACACCATATTGAACCTCGGCTTAAACGACGAGACCGTTGAAGCCTTGGCGAGGGCCTCCGGGGATGAGCGGTTCGCCTACGACAGCTACAGGCGCTTCATTCAGATGTTCTCAAACGTCGTCTTGGGCATCTCTTCGGAGAGATTTGAGTCCATCTTGTCCGATGTCAAGAAGAGACTTTCTCTCCAGTATGACAACCAGATACCCGCTTCTGCTTGGAAGGATATCATCTCTGCGTTTAAAGAGGTCGTCAAGGAAGAGACGGGCAATTCCTTCCCAATGGATCCGTGGGTTCAACTGAAACAAGCCATAGAGGCCGTTTTTAAGAGCTGGAATACGAAGCGCGCCATAACCTATCGCCGGATCAATAATATATCCGACGACCTGGGCACGGCCGTCAACGTGGTCACGATGGTCTTCGGCAACCTTGGTGATGACTGCGGCACGGGTGTGTGCTTTACCAGGGATCCGTCGACGGGCGAAAAGGGGCTGTATGGGGAGTTTCTCACCAACGCTCAAGGGGAAGACGTGGTCGCCGGCATCAGGACGCCACAGCCCATATCCGACCTCAAGAAAGTTATGCCCAAGATCTACGACGAACTCCTGAAAGTGGCCGACCTCTTAGAGAGGCACTATAAAGATATGCAAGACATAGAGTTCACCGTCGAGAAGAGCAAACTCTACATACTCCAGACCAGAAACGGCAAGCGCACGGCGAAGGCTTCCGTCAAGATTGCCGCCGATATGGCTGAGGAAGGGTTGATCGACGAAAGGACCGCCGTGTCGAGGGTTACGCCATACCAGGTGGAACAGCTCCTCCACCCGCAGGTCGATCAGGACGCCGACCTGAAGGAGCTCGCTAAAGGACTTCCCGCTTCGCCCGGAGCGGCGGTGGGGAAGGTGGTTTTTGAGGCAGACGAGGCCGAAGAGCTCGGCGAAGCCGGAGAAGCCGTCATATTGGTGCGGCCGGAGACGACTCCCGATGACATACATGGGCTTTACAGGGCCCAAGGAATATTGACGAGTCGCGGCGGCATGACCAGCCATGCGGCCGTGGTGGCGAGGGGCATGGGCAAACCATGCGTTGCCGGGTGTGAGTCCATCGTCATCGATTTGGAGAAGGAGCAATTCGTCGCGGGCGATGTGCTGGTCAAAAAAGGAGACGTCATCACCATAGATGGCACCAGGGGGTTGGTCTTTTTGGGCCGTGCGCCGCTGGTCCAGCCATCCTTCGACGAGGATTTCAGGAAACTTTTGGATATGGCCGACAAGTGCGCAGAGCTCGAGGTTTGGGCCAACGCCGACACGCCGGAAGATGCGCGCCGGGCCAGGGGGTTCGGCGCCAAAGGGATCGGCCTCTGCCGCACGGAGCACATGTTCATGCAACCGGAGCGCCTGCCTATCATGCAGGAGATGGTCGTAGCTCGCACGAGGGAGGAACGAGTGAAGGCCCTGGACAAACTTGAGGTTATGCAGAAAGAGGACTTCGTGGGCATCCTTGAGGCTATGGAGGGGCTTCCCGTTACGATAAGGCTCCTCGATCCTCCCCTTCATGAATTCCTGCCCAAGAAGCCCGACCTCCTGTCGAGGCTTGAGGAGCTGAAGAAAGAAGGCAGAGGAGATTCCGAAGAGGCTCGAGAAATACTGTCCGTTTTGGCGAGAATGGACGCGCTCCACGAGGCGAACCCGATGCTCGGCTTCAGGGGTTGTCGCCTCGGCATAGTCTATCCTGAGATCTACGAGATGCAGGTGAGGGCTATATTTGAGGCGGCCTGCGATGTGATCGAAAAGGGCAGGGTGGTTAAGGTAAAGGTCATGATGCCACTCGTCGGTACGGAGGAGGAGATGAGGCGACTTAAAGAGCTCACCGACAAAGTCGCCGATGAAGTCATGAAGAAGAGGGGGACGGAGTTTCCCTATGAGGTTGGAAGTATGGTAGAGGTGCCGAGGGCCGCAGTAGCGGCAGATGAGGTTGCCAAATATGCCGAGTTCTTCAGCTTTGGCACGAACGACCTCACTCAAACCACCTTCGGCTATTCCCGCGATGACGCGGAGGGCAAATTCCTGGCCGAATACATACGCCTCGGCGTCTTGCCCGATAACCCCTTCCACACGCTCGATCGCAAAGGCGTCGGCAGGCTTATGGCGATAGCGGTGGAGGAGGCCAAGAAAGTGCGGGAGGACATAGAATTAGGGATATGCGGGGAGCACGGTGGCGACCCGATGAGTATAGCCTTCTGCCACAGCATAGGGCTTGACTACGTGAGCTGCTCTCCGTTTCGTGTCCCTGTGGCGCGCCTTTCGGCTGCCCATGCGGCCTTGAACCTGTTGAAGTAGGAAGAAGGGCGACTTTTGGGGCATATATTGCAGGCATGGGGGGTTAGATGGCCCATGCCTGCAATGCTTAGGTGGTAAAGGATGACCTTGAGGGAGAGATGGGAGAACTTAGAAAATGACATCCTGGCGCCTTACGCCGCCAGGAGCGCGCGCAGCAGGGGGAGGGTTAGGGAAGAAGAGCCCTGTCCAATCCGAACGTGTTTCCAGAGGGATAGAGATAGGATCCTTCACAGCAAGGCCTTCAGGCGCCTGAAGCACAAGACCCAAGTCCTCCTCCTGCCCGAAGGGGATCACTACAGGACTCGCCTCACTCACACGCTCGAGGTGGCTCAGATCGCCCGCACCATCGCTCGGGCCTTGCGCCTGAACGAAGACCTCACCGAGGCCATAGCCTTGGGGCATGACCTCGGGCATACCCCTTTCGGCCATATGGGCGAGGAGGTGCTGAACGAACTCGCCCTCAGAGAAGGCCTTGATGGATTCAGCCACGCGAGGCAAAGTCTGCGGGTGGTCGATATTTTAGAGAGGGATGGCAAGGGGCTTAACCTCACCTGGGAGGTGCGCGAGGGGATATCGCAGCATTCTAAGGGACAGGTTGACGTGAGGCATGGTTTTAGATTGAGTGCGCCTTCGACCTATGAAGCGTGGGTAATGCGCCTCTCGGACTCCGTAGCGTATCTGAATCACGACCTCGACGATGCTTTGAGGGCCAGCATCGTTTCGCTGAGCGATGTGCCGAGGATCGTGATAGAGAAAATGGGCGATTCCCACAGCAAGCGCATAGGCAATCTCGTGATGGATATAGTGACTTCGAGCGGCGAAAGCGGCATAACGATGAGCGACTCCATGTTAGAGACCACCGAGATCTTGAGAAATTTCCTGTTCGAGCGAGTGTATTCGGCTGAGCAGGCGCGGAAGGAGGAGCCGAAAGTCAGACACCTCCTCTCTACGCTCTTCGACTTCCTGCTCAAAGAAGCCACAGACCTTCGCCCCTCCGGTGACGATCCGCCGGCAAGGCAGGTGCTGGACTTCATTTCCGGCATGACGGATCGCTATGCCGTGGCCTACTTTCAGCGCTTAACTGTACCAACGCCTTGGCCGTTTGACATGGGTGACTTTCCCAAGCTGCCTTAATTCACGAGGCCATATTCCTTCAAGAGCTCTTGAAATCGGCGCTCCACCTCATCGGGCGGGCTTGGGTCTTTCTTGTATGGCTTTTCCTGAGGCGATGGCGGCGCAGCGCCTTTAGAAGCTTGTGGCAGGCTTGCGGCAGATGGAGCGGCTATCGAAGGAGCGCTAAGTTCTGGCGCTGCTTGGCCGCTGGCCATGTAGGCATAATCCTGAGGTGCGAGCAAGAGCCTTGGAGCATTTGGATCTTCAGCGATGCCCGCAAAGACCATCCCGCCGTGGTAGGGACACGTATTCAGAGGAGCAGAGCCGGTTTGCAGGATGAGCGTTCCACGAGGGCAGTTAGGCGCCGCGAGGAAGCCGCTATACCTGCACACCGTCACCTCTTCCACATCGTATTCGGGCTTTATCATGAAGCTCTTGGGCAGATTCAGATCCTTAACGGCAGTGCTGACGAACTCCTTCCATACGGGAGCTGCGATCCTTCCTCCCGTGGCCTTGTCGCCAAGGGGCTTGTGATCGTCGTGACCAGCGTATACCACTGCTACCAATCCAGGCACACCGCCGACGAACCACGCGTCACTCCATTCGTTCGTCGTTCCTGTCTTCCCAAATGTTTCGTATCCCTCTATCCTCGCTGGCCTCCCCGTGCCGTAGAGGACTACGTCCTTGAGGGCGGAGAGCATGGTCATGCTAACGATCGGGTCAAGAGCCGGCTCGAGCACGGGGCCGTTTGACTCCAAAACGACCCCTTCTCTGTCGCGTATCTCCTTTATGGCGAAGGGTTTTATGCGATAGCCTCCGTTGGCAAAGCATGCGTAGGCTATCGCCATCTCCATGGGCGTAACGCTGCCGGACCCAAGCGCTATGGATAGATCGTAAGGAAGGTAAGGGCTCGTTATGCCGACCCTTCTGGCCAGATTTTTGACTTTGTCTAAACCCACGATTTCGGCAACACGGATGGCGACGACGTTGTAGGAGTGGATCAACGCCTCAAGCGCCGTGACCTCCCCGTGAAATTTGTCGTCGTAATTTGTGGGCGCCCATCCGTTTTCGTAGACCAACGGGGCGTCCAAAAGGTGATCGACAAAACGGATGCCCGACTCAAGTGCCGCCGAGTATATGAAGGGCTTGAAGGCTGAGCCGGGCTGGCGATACGCTTGGATCGCGCGGTTGAACTTGCTCTTTTCGAAGTTTTTGCCGCCCACCATGGTCAATATCTCGCCAGTGGCTGGGTCGAGAGCCACTATGGCGCCTTCGCTCGAGAGTTTTTGGATGATCTTGTCCGCCTTTTCCTGCAAAGTGAGGTCGAGAGTAGTGTATACTCTAAGTCCTCCCTGATAGACCCTCTCGCCTCCGTATCGCGGCAGGAGGTGACCGAAAAGGATATACGAGACGAAATACGGGGCTTTGTTGTTGCTCAGCGTTGGCGCCTTTTTTGACGCAAAGGTGAGCTTTTGTGCCAACGCCTCGCTTCCTTCTTTTGCCGAGATCCACTTAAGCTCCACGAGCCTCCTCAACACGTAGGCTTGCCTGGCCTTGGCTTCCTCTGGATGGCGAAGGGGGGTGAAGCGCTCCGGTGCCGCGATTAGGCCGGTCAACATGGCCGACTCGGCGAGCGAGAGCTCAGACGGCTTCTTGCCGTAGTATTGTTGCGAAGCTGCGAATACACCATAGGCACCGTGGCCGAAGTAGATCGTATTCAGGTACATTTCGAGTATTTGATCCTTCGAGAATATCCTCTCCATGCGAAGAGCGAGGATCGTCTCCTTGATCTTCCTGTCGAGCGTCCTTTCGAGCGTCAAAAAGAGGTTGCGGGCCAATTGTTGCGTGATTGTGCTGCCTCCCTGCATTGCCTCTCCGCGACTGAAGTTGACCCAAAGCGCTCTGATGATTCCGGAAATGTCAACGCCGTGGTGCTTGTAGAAGCTGCTGTCTTCGGCCGCCATGGTCGCCTTTATCATCCACGGTGAAATCTCTTCTAAGCGAACCCAGGTGCGGTTTTCCCTGAAAAGCCTGGCTATCTCACGGCCGTTGCGGTCGTATATCACCGTGGAGAGGTTCGGTTCGTAGGATACCATCTCGTCAAAGGTCGGCAAATCACGACCGTATTTAAAGAGAAAATAAGTGACTGACACTGCACCGGCTGCGACTAAAAGGAGCACCACCAGCAGCACAAACGTAAATATCTTTCGCATCCAACTTCGATGCTTTTTGGCATCTGCCTTAGCCATTAAAAACCCTCCGTAGCGTTTTTCCTGTGAAATCATTATAACATGCGGCCCCGAGGCGCCGTGCCCTCTTCGTGCGACCTCGGCTTCGACGGCGACGGATGGATGCAACGTTTCTGCACGTCCCTCCGTCGCCGCCGATAATAACCTACAACGCAAACAGCCCGGACGCG
>Ga0116168_1000949_pt1 | contig 24471 bp, 24 predicted proteins | sample AD_UKC129_MetaG_FD_89795 | JGI IMG/M metagenome (GOLD analysis project Ga0116168, IMG submission 89795) | Active sludge microbial communities of municipal wastewater-treating anaerobic digesters from Canada - AD_UKC129_MetaG | ecosystem: Engineered > Bioreactor > Anaerobic > Digestate | place...
AATTAAATTTTCCCCCCAAAAAATTCTGTCACTCCACATAAACGTAATAACACACTAAAGGGGAGAAATGTAATAATTTTATATTTTTTTGTGCCCTTTGAGGAAGTAACCGACGCCTATGAGTAATACAATCAGGTACAATGAATGTAACTCTAGCCATACTTGGCTTTATATTCTTGCCCATCATCTCAGCGTTCGGGGCTTTATCATTGACTCAGATGAATTTGGGGGCTGGATTAGCTATTTTCGTAATCGGTTTCATCATCGCCGCCTTGATTATCTATCTCTTCGTGGTACCTTATCTTGCCATCTTCCATAGCAGAGCACTTGGCCGCCTATATGCAGATAGATAAACTTGGCCCCCCCATTTTCCTTTTTTGTGATGATCTTTGGATGCTATTTTAGCTGTCCCCCCTTTTTTTGTAGTCTTTTGTTGATCTTCTTTTGAGTGTTCCATCCGGGAATACTGTTATCCATGTTTTCTTTTTCAATGGTTTGCTTTCTCTTCTGCAACTTCTGCTTATAATAACATTTTTGAGGTGTTTTTTTGCGAGTGAGTGGGCTTTTTCTATTTCATTGATTGTTGGATTTCTGGATAGGCCGTGCATTGGTTTGAAGTCGTTGATGCGATATTCTATCTTGGGGTTGATGGTGGCTATGAATTTGGCTATATTCTCTATTTCATCTTCTTCAACGAGCCCGGGAATGTATAAGGTTTTTATGACGAGTTTAGCGTTTTCTTGGATTGTTTTTATATTCTTTAGGATTTTTTTGTTGGAGAAACCAGTATACCATTTGTGTTTTTTATCATCTAGTGCTTTTAGGTCTACCATGAATTCTTTGACACCTGCCTTGACAAGCTTTTTGATGTATTTTTTGTTGAGTAGATGTGCGTTAGTTTCTAGGATGATGTGTGCAAAGTTTAATTTTGAGGTTAGTTTTAGGAGGTAGTCTTTGTCTAGTGTTGGTTCTCCTCCTGTTATGATGATCTCTTCTGGGAGTTTCCCATAATATTGTTGGGATGAACTTTTTATGAGTTTTACAAGTTCTTCTATGGTTAGGGGCTTACCTGTGGGTTTTCTCGCGTTACTGAAACACCCTTTACAGTTGAAGTTGCAACCTGATAATGTTATCCATACTCTGCATCCTATCTCTGATAATGTGATAAATGGTACTTGTCTGTACTTCACAGTATCCCTATTCTATATTCTTTATTATCTCGAGTGGGACTTTGATTTCTCCCGGTTTGTAGTTTTGCGCTATCCATGAATTAACTATTGTGCACAGGAATAGGATGTCATGTCCTTCATTGGATTTTTTCAAAATCTCCTCTGCAAGCTCCTTTTTATTTTTTATTTTCAGTTCGTAGACCTTTTCAATAAGGTCTAATTCCTCTATTGTCATGTCTTACACCAAAATTATATTTTATCTGGGCAAATCACCATTTCTTGGGCGCTTCGAGGATGAAGGCTTTGTCGGGTATACCATGTAGAGGGTTCTTTCATGGTATGGGGAATGTCCCAGGCCCGTGTTGAGTACTCGGTTATCAAAGGATTATCATTTGGCTTGTGCCTTTTTGGGCTCACCTTCACAGGTTGTCTACCTGCTCTTTCAGCCTTGTGGGCGAGCATGTAAAGGCAAAGAAGTTTTGGCGAAATGATGATCTCCGACCATGTAGGTCTTCAACGCAGATAATATCATTTTGTGGATGAAGTCGTCTCTATTGGATTTTTCATAGGCTTTTGCTAGTTTGATTATTCTTTTCACTTTGCCATTAACTGGTCGGTGCACCAAGTCCCGATCTTTGATAGGATCAGTTCCTCCGGTTTTGAAACCTGACTACTTGTAGTTCATGGTCTTAAAGGTTTATCCTTTGAAGCTTAACTTGTCTACTCTTTTTGCTGTTCCTTTTTAGCCTTCTCAGGTTTTGGTGTTGTTCTGTGCTGGTAGTTTACCATTTGTAGGACTTTTGTGTGGACGTTTTTGGGTTCTGGTTTCTTTTCATGTTTTTATTATTTTTTTCTTGAAAGTGTAAAAAAATTTTTCGGCTATCCTTATTCCCACATGGAGGGGGACTTTCCCGCTGATAGGGTTAAAAAAAGGGGGTATTCTCCCATGTTAAAGGATGAAATGGGATCTTTAAGATGGAATATTCACCCCAGGGAGTGATAATAGTAAAAAAAGGATATTATGGTGTGTGTTTTATTCGAACATTTTTCTCATGCAACGTCTGATGGTGCCTTCAGCTGCCATGCCACCCATGAGGTTTTTAAGCTCTTTTGTAAGTGCTTGGGCTGCTACGAGATCTGTGTGTTTTATTTCACCCTTTTCGATCCATTTCATGACATTGTCATCTAGGTTGGAGAGTATGTTGAGTGCTGCGTCTAATACTTCCTGTTCTTTGAGCAGGTGCATTGAAGTTGCGCTTTTGACTAACAATTCTGGGGTTATAGCCTTTAGCATTCCGTCGACTCCTGATGATTCGACGAGGGATGCTACTGTCTGGAGTGTCATGAGTATCTGTTTTTCAACCATTTCTACTGGGGCCTTGATGATCTGGGTGCCAACATAGTAATAGTCAAGGACGCCTGCGAGTGTTACAGCCGTGACAAGGGAACCCATATCTGCAACTGTACTTGAAACGTCAGCGGGGACTACGTAGGCTGTTTTACCGCAGCTCTCAGCGAGTTCGACACATTTTTGTATCTGTTCTTCGCTTGCGAGTTCGAGTCCGCTTGTTGCACGTCCGCCGATCACATAGTGGCCGTGGTATGGGGTTCCTGGCACGGCCGCAGGGTGTAATGATGCGATTCCAATGTCTTGTCTTTCTCTTCTAAGCTCCCTTTCAAGAACATAATATAATACTACTGGAGAGACTGTGCAGGTGTTTGATATAATCCCCCCATCTGGGAGATGTGATATTATATTCTTGGCAATCTCAAATGTCTTTTTACCGAATGGTGTGAATAGTACTGCGATTTCGGCGTTAGAGGCGGCTTCAACATCATTGTCGGTCACTTTAACCCCGGTGTCTTCCACCATTTTCCAGTGTTCTTCTTCTAGTATGCTTCTGTTTGGTTCTGCGAGGATTACATCATGACCTGCTTCTGCAAATTCCATCGCCATCCTACTACCGCCGAATGGGGGTTCTCCACCAAACTTTTCAGGTAAATTCAAGTGTCTAACATAAAGATCTTGATTACCAGCTCCAAAAACTGCTACTTTCATATCAAACCAACCCCTCTATCAATACATGTGATTAAATTATCCACTTTGTTTTATAAATTTTTAGGATTCCTCAGTTGGAAATCTACTCCATGCATTATCTAGTAAAAATTTGTGGAAGAATGTGGGACTTTTAGGTTTAGGTATTTTTCTGGTTTGAGGGGGGAGATTTTTTCATGGCGCGTTGATGGGGGTGTTGTCTTTTGTTATGTTTTTTCTGTTAATGGTTTGCCGTAGAGTATTTCGGCTATTTTTTCCAATGTTTTTATGCCTTTCGCTTCTTTTTTGAGTAATGGAACTTGTGCCAATATCTGGTTGCTGAATTTTTCCTGTATCATCTTTAATCTTTCTTGTTGTAGTCGTCTTCTTGCCCTGCAGAATTCGCAGTCACTTTCTTCTGGGAGTATCTGGTTTACTATAACGGCGTCTGTGTGGATGTCATATTTTTCAAGCGCTTTCATGGCCCTTTCAGATTCGTAGATTGACATTTCTTCTGGGATTACGACCATCTTGAATGATGTTCTTTCGGGGTCTGACATCACTGCTCTTGCTTCGCTGATTTTCTTTTTTGTGGCTTCAAGGTCTTTTAGTGCTCTGTCTTCTTCTTCCTCGTCTCCCATGAATGGTAGGATGTTTTTGAATGCCTTTGCAAGTGCCCCTATTTGTCTTCTAAGTTTTATTAGTTTCCCCACCCATGAGTCCATCATTTCTGGGAATGATAGGAGTCTGAGGGTGTGTCCTGTTGGTGCTGTGTCGAATATTACGACATCGTATTCGTCTGTTGTCATATATTTTAGGAATTGGTCGAAGGCTGCTGCTTCGTCGATCCCTGGGGACATGGATGCCATGTCCATCTGTTCTTGTAGGAGTTCCATTCCAGGGTTTACTTCTGATTGTTCTTTTAGTTTTTCCTGGTATTCTTCCATTGCAATTTCTGGGTCTATTTCAACTGCATATAAGTTTTCTTGGATGAATGTTGGGACATGACTTATCTTTTTCTCAAATGAGTCAGATAATGAATGTGCAGGATCTGTTGATATTACAAGTGTTTTTTTACCGGATTTAGCCATCCAGAGTGCTGTTGCAGCTGATATGGTGGTTTTACCCACCCCTCCTTTACCTCCTACGAATATGAATGTTGTTTTTCCCTTGCTAAATTTGAACAAGTCTTTGAATGCCATTGCATACCTCCAATAGATGATTATCTTTTTTAGAATAAGATCCGCATTATTTTATAAGTGGATCGTATAACCTAATATAGTATACTATAATATTAAAATTTGCATCAGGTTGTTCCATAGAAAATTTGATGAATCTACCCCTTCATACTTTAAGGATGGTGGGGGCGAGCAGGTTTATTTTAAAATAAGGATCTGTGGTGTTACGAGATGGATCTTCCTCCACTTGATGAGAAAGTAATATACCGGATTAAAAAGTTTATAAGGGATAAGGTTGAGGAGGCTGGGACTGAGGGTGTGGTTCTCGGTTTGAGTGGTGGGATTGATTCAACAGTCACCGCTTATCTCTGCAAGGAGGCGCTGGGCCCTGATAGGGTTTTGGGGATTATAATGCCCACAGGGACTACTAGTCCTATTGATGTTAAACATGCGCGTATGGTTGCTGAAATCCTCGGTATAGAAAATGAGACAATCCAGATAGGCCCTTTAATCGAGCCTTTCAAGTCCCTATGTTATCATAGGGGCACAAGACTTGCAAGGGGCAACCTTAAAGCCAGGATGCGGATGATAATATTATATTATCATTCTAATTCACTGAATAGGCTTGTGGCGGGCACGGGGAACCGGACAGAACTCCTGGTCGGTTACTTCACAAAATATGGTGATGGTGGCGTGGATATACTACCCATAGGCTGCTTATACAAAGGCCAGGTTAAACTCCTAGCAGAGAAATTAGGGGTGCCAGTGGAGATAATAGAGAAAACACCCACTGCAGGTTTATGGTACGGGCAAACCGACGAAGAGGAACTTGGAATAAAATATCCCATCCTTGATAGGATATTATACCTAATGGTAGACCGTGGCCTAGATGATCAGAGTATAAGTGAAATTATAAAAACACCAATAGGGGAGGTTAAACGTATAAGGATGATGGTCGAAAACTCACGTCATAAAATAAACCCCCCCGAGATTCCAATCCTGGAGGGATAATATGTTCGCCATAGTATATATAACAACATCTGGGGTGGAGGAGTCAGAGAAGATAGGTGAAATACTAGTCAGGGAGAGACTAGCAGGGTGCGTCAACATAATACCCTCCATAAAATCATTTTATTGGTGGGATGATGAGATAGAAGAGGATGAAGAATCCATACTAATAGTTAAAACCATCGAAGAAAATGTTAAAGAAATTATAAAAAGGGTCAAAGCCCTACATAGTTATGAAAACCCATGTATCATCCATCTTCCCATCAAAGGAGGATCAGAAGATTACCTTAAATGGTTATTAGGGGAAATAAGATGATTATCCGGGCGGTGATCCGTTGGATATCGAAAGAAAATGGCAGAAGAGATGGGAAAAAGCAGGGATCTTCCAAGCCAACCCAGAAGGTGACGAGAAACTATTCCTGACAGTGGCTTATCCATATCCTAGCGGTGCCATGCATATAGGCCATGGGAGAACCTACACTGTACCAGACGTCTATGCACGATTTAAACGAATGCAGGGCTATAATGTGCTTTTCCCAATGGCATGGCACGTGACTGGCGCGCCAGTCATCGGAATAGCCAGGAGAATCCAGAGAAAGGATCCGTGGACGTGGGAAATATACCAGAAAGTCCACAAGGTCCCCCAGGGGGAACTGGAAAAATTCACAGACCCAGAATATATTGTAGAGCATTTCAGCAAAGAATACAAGCGGATAATGAAGGCCATGGGCTACTCAATCGACTGGAGAAGAGAATTCAAGACAACAGACCCACAATATCAGAAGTTCATCGAATGGCAGATAAAAAAACTAAAAAAGAAGGGACTAATCCGTAAAGGAGAACACCCAGTAAAGTATTGTCCAGAATGTGAAAACCCTGTAGGAGACCACGACCTCCTAGAAGGTGAAGGGGTGGCTATAAACCAGCTCACAATACTCAAATTCAAACTAGAAGATTCGTACCTTGTAGCTGCAACATTCCGCCCAGAAACTATCTTCGGAGTCACAAACTTCTGGTTAAACCCAAAAGAAAAATACATTAAAGTGAAAGTGGACGGGGAAAAGTGGATTATAAGCGAAAAATCATATGAAAACCTATCACAGCAAAAAAAGGACATGGAAATCCTAGAAGAGGTTAACCCAGAGGAACTGGTAGGTTCAAATGTTGAAAATCCTATGACAGGTGAAAAACATCCTATACTACCTGCATATTTCGTCGACCCAGAATATGGTACAGGCGTTGTATTCTCAGTCCCGGCACATGCACCAGCAGATTACATCGCACTACAGGACCTGAAAAAGGATAAAAAATTACAGGAAAAATACAAGCTAGAAGACATCCTCAAAGGGATGAAACCCGTGAATGTGATAACAATCGAAGGCTATGGAGAATGCCCAGCCTGCGAGACCATAGAAAAATTCAAAATAAAAAACCAAAAGGATCCCAGATTAGATGATGCCACAAACGAACTCTATAAGATTGAACACGCCAAGGGTAAGATGAGCCAACACATACCCGGATATCATGGCAAACCAGTGGCAGAGGCCCGTGAAGAAATAGCAGAACAATTAAAATCAGAGGGCAAAGCCGATGAAATCTTCGATTTCGCCGAGCATCCTGTGATCTGCAGGTGCGGGGGCCATTGCATCGTTAAGATAATGGAAAACCAATGGTTTATAAAATATTCAGACAAAGAATGGAAAAACCTGACCCTAGAATGTCTCAACTCCCTCAGGATAATACCAGGGGAAGTGAAGGCAAACTTCGAATATTACATTGAATGGTTAGATGATTGGGCCTGTGCAAGGAGAATAGGCCTTGGAACACACTTACCATGGGATCCTGAATGGATAATAGAACCTTTAAGTGATTCAACAATCTACATGTCATATTATACCATATCACCCCACTTGAAGAGATTACCAGCCGATGTCCTAGATGATGAATTTTTCGACAAAATCTTCCTAGGCCAGGAAAATAAATTAAAGATAGATGAAAAGACCGCTAATAAGATTTCAAAGGAATTTAATTACTGGTATCCGCTAGATTGGAGACTATCAGCAAAGGATCTTATAGGTAACCATCTCACATTTCATCTGTTCCATCATTCCGCGATATTCCCACCATCCAAGTGGCCCAGGGGAATAGTAGTATTTGGCATGGGCTTGCTTGAAGGAAAGAAGATGTCATCATCCAAGGGAAATGTCGTATTATTATCAGATGCCATAGAAGCCCATGGTGCGGATGTTGTAAGACTGTTTCTAATGTCATCTGCGGAACCATGGCAAGACTTCGACTGGAGGGAAAAGGAGGTTATAGGCACGAAAAGGCGCCTTGAATGGTTCAGAGAATTCGGGGAGAAAATCTCTGATATAATAGGATCAAGGGGATTATCAGTTTCAGAAACTCCACAGCCTTCATCATTTATTGGTAAATGGATGATGGCAAGGATAAACCTCAGGATAAGAGAGGCTACAAAGGCCCTTGAAGGATTTCAGACTAGAAGAGCCCTCCAAGAAGCGTTTTTCCTCCTGAGGAAGGATGTTGATCATTATATGAAGCGTATAAAAGGTCATGTGGATGAAGAAGCTGAGGATGTTCTCAGATACCTTTTAAGTGTATGGATTCGTTTAATGGCACCATTCATTCCACATACTGCAGAGGAAATGTGGGAAAAATATGGTGGTGAAGGTTTCGTATCAGAAGCTCCTTGGCCAAGACCCCATGAAGAATTTATAAGCCTAGAAGTTCAAAGGGCAGAGGAGATGGTCCAAGAGACCATCAAGGACATAATGGAGATCAAAAAGATCCTAAACTTAACCCCTAAGAGGGTGCACGTATATGTTGCCCCTGATTGGAAATGGAAAGTACTAGAGATGGCCTATGAGATGGGTAAACCTGATATGGGGGCTTTGATGGGACGAGCCATCTCTGAGGGAATACATGACGATAAGAGGGAGCTGGCAGATTTTATAAAAAGGATCCTAAAGGATATTGTAAGGGAAGAGCATCCTGGACGTATTGACGAGTATAAGATATTATCCGATGCTAGAGAGTACATGGAAGAAGAAGTTAACGCAGAGATAATAATCCACGAAGATGCTGAGTATGATCCAGAAGGAAAGGCTAAAAACGCCATCCCATATAAGCCTGCAATCTACCTGGAATAGATCACACCCTATCTGGGTGAACTACCCCCCATTGGGTGCTTCAATGATGAGGGTTTATCTCCACGGCCTGGAGCACGTCCCCAACGCCAGTGGGGATAATTTTATCCTCCCAGATTATGTCAGCTTTCCCCGGCTCTTCCGGGACAGGATAGGTGAGGATTTTATAACCATAACATTGCTGTTATCAAAATTGTGGTGTATGAGTCTTTTCTGGCTTTCATCGGGGGGCTTCCCCATATAATTTTATCTTGCAGTTCCCTGGTCTCGTGGAAACCGTTCTTTTTCTCAGATATTTTATATTTTGTTGGGGGTTTAAGTCCCTATGGGGTGAGAAATAACCTTATTTTTAAGGGTTCCTATATCCTCTATGGATGCTTCGATTTCGTCGCCTGGTTTCATGGGGCCTACACCGGGGGGTGTTCCTGTTGCGATGATATCCCCTTTTTTTAGGGTCATTATATTTGATACGAATTCTACAAGTTGGTATACGTCGAATATCATGTTTCGAGTATTTGAATGTTGTCTAGGTTCTCCGTTTAAATGTAGGGATATTTCGAGTTCATGTGGTTTTATATCTGTTTCTATCCATGGTCCGATTGGACAGAATGTGTCGAAGCTTTTGGAGCGCGTCCATTGTCCATCTTTTCTTTGAAGGTCTCTGGCTGTAACATCATTTAGTATGGTATAACCTGCTATGAAATTTTTAGCGTCTTCTCTGTCCACATTCTTAGCTTCTTTGGATATTACCACTGCCAATTCTACTTCATAGTCAACTTCTCGGGACATCGGTGGATAGATTATAGGATACCTGTCTCCTATGATGCTGCTCGGCGGTTTCAAAAATATTATGGGCTCTTCTGGGATTTCCATGCCTAGTTCGTCCGCATGGTCCCTATAATTAAGGCCTACGCATATTATCTTCGAAGGATTCGCTGGGGGGAGTATCTTCACGTTAACTGGACATTCTCTTAATCTTTTATGATTATTGGTCAGGTAATCCTTTTCTGACACTTCTATGATCTTGTCATCCTCTATGAAACCGTATCTTGGCTTGTTGTTGTATTGGAATCTGAGGAATTTCAATTTATCAACCTCTATTGTATTATTCTTTCGATGGGGACTACGAGGATGTCCTTTGCACCGACGCGTTTGAGTTCGTTGACAACCTTGAAAACGTCTTTTTCATCCACTACAGCATGCACTGCTACTATACCATCATCTGACAAGACTTTGGATACTGTTGGGCCCGTCATCCCTGGCATGACCTTTTTAACGGCTTCTAGTTGGTTTTGGTTGACATTTAGCATGACGAGTTTTTTGCTCTGTGCATCTAGGACTCCTTTGATGCCTGTTCTAACTTCTTCGATGAGTTTCTTCTTTTTATGGTAGCTTTCATGGTTTGCTATGAGTTTCACTGAACTTTCGAGTATTGTGTCAACGATACGAAGATGGTTCATTTTTAGGGTTGTACCGGTACTTGTCAGGTCCGCTATAAGATCTGCAACTCCTATGAATGGTGCTATTTCTGTTGAACCGCTGAGTTCAATTATTTCAGCGTTTATGCCTTTCTCTTTTAGGTATTGGCTTGTTAGTCTGGGGAATTCCGTGGCTATTATAAGTCCGTCTTTGATATCCTGGGGGTCTTTTATATTTGAATCTTCTGGGGCTGCTAATACAAGTTTCGCCCTTCCGAATTTGAGATCTTCTAGGATTTTAACATTGCTTCCCCTTTCCATTATAAGGTCTAAGCCTGTTATTCCAAGGTCTGCCGCGCCATCAGCCACGAACTCTGGTATGTCAGTGGCCCTGGTGAACATGATCTCGATGTTTGGATGTTCTGTTTGTGAGAATAATCTTCTTTTCAGAGTATCCTTTAATCCAATACCTGCCTTCTCCAATAATCTTATAGTAGGTTCGCTTATCCTGCCCTTTGATGGGATCGCCATTTTAATCTTCACTATAATCACCCCTGGGGGGATAAGAATATTATATACTTATTTAAATTTTAACATTAGGGGGGATTATGTGGAGACAAAAAATACTCTAGTAATGGATGCTCAGATTCTAGATGCTCATGGCTTAAGGAAGGGTTCTTTATTGATCGAAAATGATAAGATAATTGAAGTATCTTCTAGTATCAGCCCGGCGGGTGTTGATAAGGTGATCAATGCCCAGGGGAAGCTTTTAATCCCTGGGCTTGTGAATACGCATACTCATCTTTCAATGACACTCTTTAGGGGTGTTGCCGATGATCTTAAACTCGAAAAGTGGCTCAATGATTATATTTGGCCCCTTGAAGCGCATCTTAATGGTGAATATTGTTATGCTGGGGCTCTTCTTGGTTGTGTGGAGATGATAAAATCTGGGACGACCACATTCAATGACATGTACTTTTATATGGATCATGTGGCTGAGGCTGTGAAGGAGGCTGGTCTGCGTGCTGTGATAAGCCATGGGATGATAGATTTTGATGATGAAGAAAAGAGGAAGGCTGAGATAAAAGAATCGAAGAGGATAATCAAGAAATGTCATGGGGGAGCTGATGGGCGGATAAGAGTTGCCTTGGGGCCTCATAGTCCCTATACTTGTTCCAGAGAACTCCTAGAAGAGGTGAGGGGCCTTGCAGATGAGCATGGACTCCTCATACATATTCATGTGGCTGAGACAGAAGATGAAGTTAGACAGGTGAAGGAGAAGTATGGGCTGGGGCCATTCGCTTATCTTGATGATATTGGCTTTCTTGGGGAGGATGTTATCGCCGCACATGCTGTGTGGCTTTCATCATCTGAAATTCATATTCTAAGGTCTCGGGGTGTTAAATTGTCACATAATCCTACCAGTAATATGAAGTTGGCGTCTGGAGTTTCACCTGTTGAAGAACTCCTAGAATGTGGGGTTTGCGTTTCCCTTGGAACTGACGGGCCTGCTTCGAATAATAATTTGGATATGATTGAGGAGATGAAGATAGCAGCTCTTTTACAGAAGATAAAAAGTATGGATCCAACAAGTTTAGGTGCTGAGAAGGTTTTTGAAATGGCAACAATAAATGGGGCGGCTGCTCTGGGGATGGTTGATGAGATAGGGACTATAGAGGTGGGTAAGAAAGCGGATCTGGCCCTTATAAATACTCGGAAATGTAATCTTGCTCCTTGGAGGCACCCTGTGTCACATCTTGTATATGCAGCGTCTGGTTGTGATGTTGAAACGGTATTATGTGATGGTGAAATTCTCATGGAAAATGGTAAGTTAAAGTCGTTGGATGAGAAGTATGTTATCGAACTTGCAGAGAGCGCGGCTGAGGAGTTAACCTCCAAGGCATGATTTCATCTTTTGATAAAGTATGGTTTTCTGTTTTTAGTTAAGACGATGCTCTTTTTCCATTCTTCCCTAGTCTCTGGGTGGTCTTTTCTAAAATGGGATCCTCTACTTTCTTTTCGGATGATGGCGGATTTTGTTACGAGCGCCGCTGTTTTAAGCATGTTCTCAACTTCTAGGGCCTCCTGGAGGTACTTGTTAAATCTGCCCCCCTCTGGGGCATCTAATCTGTCAAGTTCTCCCTGGAGTGATCTTATGGTGGATAGGGCTGATTTGAGGGATTTTTCATCTCTTATAATGGCGACGTTTTCCCACATGGTATCATGTAACCTTCTTTTGATCTCTGCCGGTCTTAGATCCCCTTCCCTTACCTTGTTCTTTATCCTATATTCTTCGGCTTCAACGTAGCCTCTGTTAAGTCTAAGATCACTTTTAAGGGCGTTTTCGGCGGCTGAAATACCAGCCCGTCTACCGAAGACTTGGGTGTCAGCTAGAGCATTCCCACCTAACCGGTTGGCACCATGGACTCCACCAGCCACTTCCCCTGCCGCGAATAAGTTTTTGAGGTTTGTACGACACCAGGGGTCTATTCTAACACCGCCCATGAAATGGTGGGCTGTTGGAGCCACTTCCATTGGCTCTTCCCGGATGTCAACACCCACATCCAGGAATTGTAAAAACATTGTCTCCAATTTTTCCTCGATCAGGTTATCTGGTAGATGGGTTACATCTAGGTAGACGCCACCATGTTCTGTCCCGCGACCTTCCATGATTTCATTGTAGATAGCCCTTGAGACAACATCCCTTGTTGCAAGTTCTAATCTAGGATCATATCTTTCCATGAAGCGCTCGCCATCCTTGTTTAGGAGTATGCCACCTTCACCCCTCACGGCCTCTGTCACGAGAACGCCCTTGCGAGATTCTGGCCACACCATCCCTGTGGGGTGGAATTGGACTTGTTCCATGTCGATGAGCTCTGCACCGGCCTCCCAGGCTATGCTGAAACCATCACCACCCTTCTGTAGCGTGTTTGAAGTGACGGGATAGACGTGCCCGGCACCTCCACTTGCAAGTATGGTGGATTTGGCGTTGAAGCATATGGGCTTCGAATCCTTTAATGAGATGCCTATAGCTCCTTGGACGCTCTTCGTATCTTCATCAACTATTAGGGAGGTTATCATAACCTCATCTAGGGTTTCTATACCCCTCCTTGTTATCTCTTCTTTTAGTGCTGTTATGATCTCGTGGCCTGTCCTGTCACCCTGATAGCATGTTCTACGATATGTTTGACCCCCGAATGGTCGCTGATCAAGTACTCCGGATTCTTGTCTGTCGAAGAGGGCTCCGTAATTTTCAAGGTCTATGAGACGGTCAGGCGCTTCATTAACTAGGATCCTTACAAGTTGGGGGTCATTTAGGAATCCACCCCCTTTCATAGTATCCTGGTAGTGGATCTCAGGGTCATCTTCAGCATCCACGAAGCCAAAGGCTGCATTATAACCGCCTTCGGCCATCCCAGTGCACCCTGATTTGAATGATAGGCCCTTTGATACTATCAGGGTTTCAAGATCATACTCTGAGGCTTCTATGGCCGCTCGGCTACCGGCACCGCCAGAGCCTATTATGAGAACATCGCATTGATACACTTCGCTTTCCATAATCTATAATTTACCCAGTAGATATTATAAGTGTTATAGACAGAATGAAAAAATGTTAGGAAAAAAGATGGGGGTTGGATTTGAAAAGAAAGGATATAATAAAATTAGCCAGGAAGGATTTTGAAAGGGCATGGGTTGAAACCGGCAAGTTACTCAAGAAACCCCACCATGATATGGAATATCCCCGTCTAAGGTTTAAAATAGGAAGATCTCACATACTCTATGATACGATATGGAGACTAAGGGATGCTTATCTTAAATTAGGATTTGATGAGGTTGTCAACCCCATATTCATTGATGAAGAGCATATCTACAAACAGTTCGGACCAGAGGCTCCGGCAATACTTGACAGGTGTTTTTATCTTGCAGGATTACCCCGCCCGGATATAGGCTTGGGCGTTGAAAAGATAGATGAGATCAAAAAATTGGATGTTAAAATCGATGATGAGAAAATAGACAACCTAAAGGAGGTTTTCAGATCATATAAGAAGGGTGTTCTCGCGGGGGATGACCTGGTGATGGAGGTGTCATCAGCACTTGATGTGAGTGATGATACCGGTCTAAGGATCCTTGAAAAGGTTTTCCCTGAGATAAGGGATCTAAAACCCCTCCCCACGAAGAATACACTACGTTCACATATGACATCTGGTTGGTTTATAACATTAGAGTATTTACATGATAAGTGTAGGCTCCCATTAAAATTGTTCTCAATAGACCGGTGTTTCAGGAGGGAGCAGAGGGAAGATTCAAGCCATCTTATGACATACTATTCGGCCTCCTGTGTAATAGTAGATGAAGAAGTGACATTAGATGTTGGCAAGGCCATGTCAGAGAGTCTGCTGGAATATTTCGGCTTCTCTAAGTTCAAGTTCCTCCCTGATGAGAAGAAATCAAAGTATTATATTCCCGGGACCCAGACAGAAGTTTATGGTTACCATCCAAAGCTTAAAGAATGGGTTGAAATCGCAACATTTGGCTTATATTCTCCGATAGCACTCTCTAAGTATGGTGTGGACAAGGATGTGATGAACCTTGGACTCGGGGTTGAAAGACTTGCAATGATACTAGCAGGAGAAGATGATATAAGGGGGATGGTCTATCCCCAGATATACAAAGAATGGGAACTTTCTGACAGAGAACTTGCGAGCATGCTCAGGATAAACTTGTATCCTGTAACAGAAGATGGCCGGAGACTCATGGAGAAGATAATAGATGTGTGGAGAGAACATGGAAACGAGCCTTCACCTTGCAGTTTCACAGTATATGATGGTGAATTCCTAGGAAGGAATGTTAAGGTAGAGGCTGTTGAAGTGGAAGAGAACACCCGCCTGTTGGGTCCCGCGGCCAATAATAGGATATTCGTCTATGATGGGAATATACTAGGGGTTCCGGAGGATGAGAAACTCGACACAAAACTTATAAAAGAAGCCAGGAGGAAGGGTATAGATACTGGGATAACCTATATGGATGCTCTCGCCGCCGAAGCCGCATATAGGATTGAGGAGATGGTGGTAACAGGTTCAGATACTATTAGGGTTAGAAGTGCTATTGCTCGTTCACTCTCTGACCTTAACCTAGTATTAGACAAGGTTGGTATGAGGTATATTACAAGTAGAAACAAGGTAATAGACCTTAGGGGTCCGACATTTTCAACAATAAAAGCTAGGATAAAATAATGTACTGGAATCGTATCATAGATACAATGGCGCGTTTACAATGTGAGTGGTCAAAGAAGGTTATCAAGGAGGATGTTATTTCACACTTTAGAAGTGTATGTGGTGCAGATGTTTCCTTCACAGTGAATAATAAGGGTATAGCGGCGGCCGTGATAACAGACTCTAACATAAAAGTCATCGAAAAAGAATACGAGAAGGTGGAATTGCCCATCCCATACTTGAGCGGGTTTTTAGGCTTCAGAGAAGCCGATGCCATCTTAACTGTTGTTAAGAGGTTGGAGAATCCCTTTGATGTTCTCATGGTCAATGGTAACGGCACATTACATCCAAGAGGTTTTGGACTGGCAAGTCATGTTGGAGTTTTCCTCGGGAAACCCACCATTGGCGTCACCAAAAAGCCCATAAAAGAAGCTGAAAGGGATAACTCACTCTTAAAGATAAAAGGAGAAGTTGAGGGTAAAATAGTCAATGGCATTGTTGTAAGTGTCGGGCATAAAATAAGTTTAAAAACTGCCGTGAAAGTAGTTAAAAATACAAGTATATATAAGATGCCAGAACCCCTCAGACAAGCCCACATACTCTGCACGGAAAAAGCCAAAGAGGAACTAAAATGAAAATCAAAGGAACCCTAACATCAGGATCCGGAGAAGGAGCCTATTACATGTCAAAGAAAGTATACAACCTCCAATTCACGGAAAAACTGGGATTTGAACCATACCCGGGAACCCTCAATATAATAATCCAGGAAGAATACGTCCCCCTTATAAAAGAGTGTCTAATAGGTGCGAAGAAAATAGAAGGAAAAGGCGACCTTGGAGATGTACTATATATGAGAGCCACCCTTAATGATAAAATCAAGGGAGCCCTCGTATTCCCTGTTAAAACACATCATCCCCCGCGTATACTTGAATTCATAGCACCAGTTTATATCCGCCAAACACTTAAATTAGAGGATGGAGATACCGTCACCCTATACCTGGACGATTGCAAAAAAAATATAATATAGTGATTACAATGATGGAAGAAGCACTAAAGTCACTAAGGAAAGGTGAAATAGTACTAGTCTTTGACGCTGCAAACAGGGAAAGAGAAACAGACATGATATTAGCAGCGGAACATGTAACACCCGAACATATAAGAATACTTAGAAACGATGCTGGGGGTCTAATATGCGCCCCAGTATCAGCGGAAAACGCTGAAAAACTTGGGATACCATTCATGACCGATATACTGAAGGTTTCAAGTGAAAAATATCCTGTACTTAAAAGATTATCACCACATGACATACCCTATGATGAAAAATCCGCCTTTTCAATAACAGTCAATCACAGGAAGACATTCACAGGGATAACAGACAATGACAGGGCCTTGACAATAAAGGAACTCGCACTCTTATGTAAAGATGGTCAACATGAAAAATTTGGAGACTTTTTCAGATCCCCAGGCCATGTAACCCTATTAAGGGCTGCTGATGGCCATGTACTAAGAAGGAGAGGCCATACCGAGATGAGCATCGCCTTAATGGAGATGGCGGGCCTTACAGGAGTTGCTGTATGTTGTGAAATGATGGATAATAGGAGAGGTAATTCATTATCCACGGAAGATGCCCGTTTGTATGCTAAGGAGCATGACCTCATCTTTTTAAATGGTTCTGATCTCATAAAAGCCTATAAAGAATACAAATTTGAACTATAAGGGTGAGATTAAAATTTGGAATATTTTCCAGCCGAAAAAAATTATCAATGTGGGTATTTCTTTGACTTGTTGTGCTGTGTATGATGGGAAGTTTATTAGGACGATGATCATATGCTTTGCAACGTTTGAGTATGGTTCCTTCCCCAAAGCATGCTTATAACAGCATAGGCTATGATCGGTTTCCAATTTTGAAGATCCCACCACCATTATCTTTATCATAGGATTGGGGGGTGGTCTCTGCTTCCTTGTCAGGGCGCATTCGTATCGATTCTTTCTTGACTCTTTTCCTTGAAGGGCTCTTTGGGGACCTCTTCTATAGTGTTTTTCTCATGATTTTCATGTCCCAAAACTCTTATTGTTCTCTTTTTTTATCCCCCGGGGCCGATTATTTCATCCCACTCGTATCCGCATTCTGGACAGTAGAGGTAGATTATGCAACCCTGCCCTGGGCCATAGGGTTCAATTGAGAGTATAGTGGCCTCTGCACCGCATTCTGGACAGTAGAAGGTCTGATCACTGACCTCTGATGGGTATGGCTGGTTTGGGGATGGTGATCCCTGATAGGCCGGACCATAGTTGCCATATTCAACATCGGGGTAACTGCTGGAGTTTGTTGTATTATTAGTAGCGGGTGTTTGGTCCTTGGATTATCAGATTCAGGGGATTACCCTGGTCATGCCATGGTGGGTAAGACATGATATCATGGTAGAGCATGCCAGCATAGAACATGATAGCCGCGAGTAATACGCATACTGCTCCTGCTAGCACGTTTGTGGCGAATCCCAACCCCATCATCTCCATACGTTTTTTTTTTTTTTGGAAAAGGAGAGTGATGAGCGACTCCTTCCATTCTCTAACCAGCCAAAAAAGGAAAATCAAAAACTTTATATGTTAAGGTTTCTTTGAGCAAGTGAGGAGAGGGAAGGGGGATTTCAACCCTTTTCACTCCCCTTTTCAACTTCTATATTTAGGTATTTACATTTTATCTTAAATACTTTTTCTTCAAAATTTTACCAATATGACAACCTAACCGCGGGTATATCATCCTTCTATTTCCCACATTTTTTCTCTTATCCTGATTACCCCCTTGATCTGCTGACCCCAAAATGTTTTTGGAGTTTCTTAAGGGCTTCAATGTCTTCATATTTTAAGACAGCCGGTACCTGGGTTTTCTCCTCTCTTGGTTTCCCTTTTTTCTTTCCCATAAGCTTAACTTGCTTTTTCTCCATATGATGCTTTCTTATAGTCCAGTTATGGTTGGAAGCCAATATGATGGCAAAGTATGGTGATTGTCAGGCGGTTATAGTTTTTTATCCCAACATATGTTGTTTGGATTAAAGTGGGGGATTACAATGGAGTTTAGATGGAGTTCATCTTAGATTTTTTTGCTACTGAACTATAACGAAGATCTTTTTCTGTAAATTTATACATCCTCATGAACTACGACTGCAGTTCCGGTGGCAGTCACTATAACAGCACCCCCTTGCAGTCCACCAACAGAGACATAGTCGATTATCACTTCAACAACGGCATTGGCGCCCATTGATGCAGCCCTATCAAGCATCACAGAGACGGCATCTCCACGTGCTTCCGCCAGTTTGTACCTGTGTGGGGAGGGCGGTTCAATGATCCTAATGAGGTTTGCGAACCTTCCCTTATACCTAACCTCTTCAGCCACGGCTTTATCGGCGACAAGACCCATATAACTCTTTATTCTGTTCCCGTTCACACCCGGAACAGATACCAGGGGCATTTCCATCTGAAGATCATCTAGACTCTCAGTAACGCGATGGTAACCTGTTTCAGGAGCCTTAATCAACCCAAGCCTTCCTAAAAATTGTATGAACCCGTATATGCTACCTTTAAGGGTCACGATGAGAATGTAATTTACCAGTGTGGGGAATGCTGCCTGCAGAGTCAGTACTATGGCGATTAATGTGATCAGACACAGTGTAACGGGTTCCTTTGTGGGGTCAATGCGTGTGGCCGGGATGAACCATCCATACAGGTTGATGATGATGAAGGTTAGAAGTGCGCTTATCGCCCCGGTACTTTTCCCATACCTTTCCCGGGCTATCATGGTTTCGATGAACCCTGCAAGAAGTGGGGATATGATGTACATGATGTTGAATCCAAAGATAACAAGGCCCCAGATGATGCAGAGGTAGGCTGAGATGAAACCTGCAAGAAATCCGAGGATAACAGCTGCAGGCCCCCATCTCTTTTCAATCAAAACCCCTAAACTGACCATTGAGCCACCCTTGCATCAATCCCTGTGGGAAACCGCCGTCCCTGTGATGGTTACAAGTATAGTGTTCCCCATGGTACCCCCAAGGTTATGATAGGTCACGCGGGCCCCGATGACCGCAGTGGCACCCATCTCCTCAGCCTTCCTGGCCATGCTATCCATTGCAATCCTCCTGGCGGTTGCAAGCTCCTCCTCATACCTGGAGGTCTTCCCACCCACAACGTCCCTCACCCCAGAGAACATGTCCTTGTAGAGGTTTGCACCTATGAGGGCGTCTCCGGTTACAATGCCATGGTATCGGGTTATCTGTTTACCCTCTATGCTTGGTGTTGTCAGTATCAGCATATGATCTTCCCTTTACTCAGAATAAATGTTTATATTTTATCCGGGTCCCTATATAAGAATTTCATCATCTTTTCTGATAAAAATATAAATATTACCATGATCATACACTAAGATATGATATTTTTACTTATCCTGGGGGTGGTAAATGATACAAAGGGATGGATCCTTCTGGTGGTATACTGGAGTTGATTTTTATATCTGAATTGAAGGTGGTGTAGGTTTTGCAGAAAAATGCTGTTGCACTGCTAATGGTGCTTTTGGGTCTCATAATACTGGCTTTCCCACTGCTCGGTATTGTTCCATTCAGTCTGATAAGTGGATTCATAGTACTCATGGTTGGTATCGGCCTCATGCTGGCCGGAATAGCCGAAATGGGTGAAAGTGCAGGTTTAGGTATACTCGAGCTTGCCCTGGGCCTCATAGCCCTTATAATCGGCCTTGGCTTCATATTCAACCCTGCCCTGTTCAGCTGGCTCATCGGATTCATTGTCTGGATTGTGGGGCTTCTCATCATACTTGCGGGTATAGGTGCTGTTGTCACGGGATCCGCAAGTAGCAGATGGAATGGGGTTATAGCCATAGTAATAGGCCTCATATACGTAATTGCAGGGACTTTCCTTGCCAATCCGATTGTTCTGGGGACCCTTATAGGTTTATGGCTTATAATCACTGGTGCAGTCATGTTCATGGCCAGGGACTGAACCATAAACTTTTTATTTTTGTGGCAGGTTTTCACCGGGAGGTGCTGATCCCTTCCAGGTATCAATGGAAGGCTTGTTCGTGGAGTATCTGTTTATTTGGGGTATGAGGATATCATGGCATCCATGAAGGGCCTGTCCATAGGTATCCTGGAAATATGATAATGAGGGGTGCTTTCACTTGTATTCGAAGAGGATGGAGAGGAATGTCCAGAGGATAGGATATGCTGTAAACAGATTCAGGGGGAACCTTCTTCTTATAAGGGGAGGTACGGATCCTGAGGAAATCAGGGATGAGTTTGCTGAGGTTGAACGCATCCTGAGGGAGGTTTATGTGGATATAATGAATGAAACACCTGACTTTGGACTTGAGGGTATCCATAGAAAGATCCTTAAAACTGCAAGGACCTATCTTGAGGCTGTTGAGGAGTTCATGAAGTTTTATGATGACCATGACGATGACCACTTCGTATACTCAGGCCTGAAAATAAATGAGGCGAATGAACTCCTGAATCAGGCAGCCGCAATGTTCTAATCCTTTATAAGTTTTAAATAGATTACCTCTATGAGCCTGCCGTAGATCCAGGGTACGAGGATAAAGAGCAGTATCCCCACGGCCCCTGTAACCACACCAGCAAACCATTCAGGGCGGAATCCTGAACTGTAATTTCCGGTTATTGATGTCAGGGTGTTCACGGTTCCGGTGATTATGGCGAATACCAGTCCAGCCACCCAGTACCTTCCAAAGTGTTCTCCAAGTCCCATTTAAATCACGGATTTTTCCTGATAAGCTGTCTAACAGGCCTTTCAGTGCACCTTGTTTCTTGGAATGAACTTCAGGGCCGCGGAGTTCATGCAGTACCTTTTCCCTGTGGGTTCAGGTCCGTCATCAAAGACGTGTCCAAGGTGAGCACCGCACCTGGCACAGAGGACCTCGCAGCGCACCATCCCGAGGCTGAGGTCCTTCCCGAGTTCAACATTGTGGCAGGATATCACATTATAGAAACTCGGCCACCCGGTCCCTGAATCAAACTTGGTCTCTGAGTCAAAGAGGTCCGTGCCGCAGCATATGCACCTGTAGATACCATCAACATAGAAGTCAGGGTACTCACCTGTGAATGGTGGTTCTGTGCCACCGCACCTTGCAACACGGAAGGCTTCAGGGTGAGGATCTGACGCCATTCATCCACTGAGAGTTCAATCCTTTCAAACATCTCAACACTGTTCCTGGCTGCAAAGAATATCGGAATTTTTTTCTTGCATATATTAATTTGGGCTCTCAAAATATATAATTTAATAAGCAGTGCCTGTGGGTTGATGGCAGTTAAAACTTAACTGCCCTATCCCTTCCAGGTAAAACTGGGACCTGTAACCATATAAATAAATTATGGATTAAGAGATCAGAGCCGCGAGCTCTTCAGGCAAGTTCAACGGTGCTTGGCGAGATTAACTACACACCCTCAAATTAGGTCAACCTGCATATTCGTCTTCAACGAGCAAACAGTTTACACTTCAAAAATAGTCTAAAAATTCTATAATCTCCTTCTCATCACTTGAATGCAATAAACACACCAGGGATATTATATTTTTCATACTATGGAATTATAGCCCCTGATCATCCGATGGACAAATAGAAAAACTATCTTATGTAACACCTCACCCTTCAAGCCTTAAAAACATCCCCCAAGACCAACTAAAAACCATTAGACGCCAAGTATATGCGCGGATCGATAAAAGTCAGCCGCCAGCCAGCCTGGGCCGTTGACCATCACCCCCATTGCCGTGGGGGGCTCCCCAACCACTGTTTTTATCCCAGTTTGGGGGATGGTATGGCTGTCGCCTGCTGATTGTCCTATGCTATCAGATGGGGTTGATTATCATGATACTCTTCATCCTATCGTGTTTAGTTGGTGGGATCTTTTAGGATCATTCATGGTATCCTTTTTCAGGGCTTTTTTCATGATCTTCCTGTGTGTGGTTTTTATACTGTTTTTGTTCGTTATACCTACGTAGCGAAGATAGCTCAAAATAAACGTTTGTGATAAGCATAGGAAAATTTCAATCCCATTTTAGCCTGATTTTAACCAGGCGAACTACATCCGACTATCATACAACGACACCGAACTCTACAAGATAGCAAGCCACAGGAGCCCCTACCAGAACCGGCCAATGAAGAAAAAAGAGAAAAGGCCCCAGAAACAACAGAAAAGGCCGAGGAATGGCCCCAGAAAAGCGAAAATACACGGACTGGCCTGAATCTCATAAGGGCCTTTTAGGGCTTCTCTTGTTTTCATCTTCTCTTTCGCTTCTCCTTGTATGTGAAAGAGTGTTAATTTTCCGTTTCCAGGGGTTTCATGTCACCGCTTGTGGGTTTTCTCTTTTTATCTTCTTTTCACCTTCTTACATACATTCATATTTCTGTTTATTGTCTTCTCATCACCTCCTCCCTAAACTTCAATTGCAGAGGTGCGTTCTGTCTGTAGAGTATGAGAAGACTGGCGGTTACCATGAGAACAACCTGGTCATCAACGCCCCTTCTCCTTATAGTATTTATACCTTCTGTGGGACCAGTTGGCTGTCCTGTGGAAGACGAGGAGGCTTAAAAGGGCGAGTAGGAACTGCTCGGCTTCTACTGGTGGTATTGGATGCTTGTACTCTCTTATCATCTCAAGGAGGTGCATGCTGTTGCGGACATCATCATCTTTCACTAAAAAGAATTTCTCCTTATATTCGTTTAGTTTTTCTTCTACTTGTCCAAGATCATCCAAATCTATGATATCACTCCTCTGTTTATATGATCCTATGGGGTGGAGTGGTGGCCCGAATATATCCAGGGAGTTGATAGAATCAGTTTATAGGGCCAGGGCCAGTTGTCCACCTTCTCCACCACAAAGCCCCCAATTAAGAGTATAAGCCTAAAAAGTATAAAAATTTTACTAAAGGTTAAAGGTCAATAGCCAAAAGCATCCGACTATATGCGGGGATTGATAGAATCCGGCTGGCGGCGGCTTCGGGCCGTGAAGATACCCTCCATTGCCTGGGGCGTGTGGATTTTGTCCCTTTTCTTAATGGTATATGCCGGGCCCCTTCATGATCTCATAATCTTCTCTTGTTTTCTAAAGATGCTTTTAATATTATGATGGTCTCAGGTTTTGTCTTGTCATTTCCTTGATGGGATCTTTTATTATTTTGTGTGGTGTGTTTTTTTGCCTGTTTTTCTCTTCTTCAGCTGGATCCTTGAGAGGAGCCCTCTTTTCAGGGAATCATGATCCGGGGAGAAAAGCAGGTTTCTCCTTTGAGGCCAAGAATTAAAGCTTTCTTTAGCATTCCCAGGACTCATATAATATTTTCTGGTTACTGGTAAATGCTGAGAAGCCCTTTTTCTATTCTGATCATGATACATGTGAGAAACGTTGTTTCCTCCGACACCAGGAAAAAGGAGCCTTTTTAGCCTTTACCAGGAGCCCTAAAATATTCCCAATTCTTGGGAGTGCTTCTCCTGCCTTTTTTTACTCTGATCATGATCTTGAAGAACGAGTTTCTCCTTTGAGACCACGGATTAAAGCTTTCTTTGGCCTTACCAGGACTCGTATAATTTTTTCTGATTCCTGGGAAGGGCTGAGAAGCCCTTTTTTTCTTTCCTGTGTGATTCGGTTTTAGATAGCGTTAGATAAGATGATGTGGTCTGAATGATCACCTTGCCCTTGTGGGCCCCCTTTCTGTTTTTTTATGTTTTTTGCCAAATTTAGCCTATTCAGGAAGGTAACGGGCTGAAAGTGTGTGAGAAATGGGTTTTTTGGATGAGGTTGTATGAGCCTGTATAGATTATAAGATTGTATATATTCGGGATCAAATGTTATCATGGTGTTTTCCCGGGTTCTCCTCCTTTTTTTGGGGTTGCTGGTGTCTTTTATCCTTTATTTAAAATAATCTAAAGTAGTTTTTAGATGATTTTGGTGGGGTAGGTGGTTATTAGGTTTTCATGGGTTGGTTATAGGCTAAAAGGGGTTAAAGTAACTTATTGTTATTAAAATCTTCGGTCGGATTTTGATGGGGATAGACGACCAAATGAAAACCCCCTAAAACAATTAAAAACAAACCATAAAAGTTCAAATTAAAAAATAGGAAATTAAAACGTGCAAGAGAATACTAAAATTGTTGTCTGCTATCCTTGAACTTTGTCTCTCCAGGACTGTTTACTAAGGTTTTTTTCAACCTTTAGAGGTCTAAGAATTTTTCGAACTTCATCTGAAAGCGATTTTAGGGCTTCTTCAAA
>Ga0116168_1000951_pt1 | contig 24459 bp, 15 predicted proteins | sample AD_UKC129_MetaG_FD_89795 | JGI IMG/M metagenome (GOLD analysis project Ga0116168, IMG submission 89795) | Active sludge microbial communities of municipal wastewater-treating anaerobic digesters from Canada - AD_UKC129_MetaG | ecosystem: Engineered > Bioreactor > Anaerobic > Digestate | place...
GGAATGCGGCCACGCTGCGCCCGACGACTGACGACTGACGCCGCCTACTCTACTAGGTTCATGGGTTCAAAGCGCGAAATTCCATTTGGGAGAATTCTCTCTCTGAAGTCGTAAATCCGGTCGCCGCAGGTAATTGGCCGAAGGCAGGACGGGGGTGCCTGGCTTCGACTCGCAAGCGCCCTCCTACGGCCCAAAATAGAAGCTCACACTACCACTGTATTCGCCGTCCACAGCCACCGGCTGGCTTTGCGGGCCGCTCATGATGGCGTCCTTGAACTTCGTCCCTATGGCGGGGATCACGTCCAGCAATCCCAGGCCTGCCTCCGGCAGGTTTACCTTCGTCTTGCCTATCAGGTTGTCGGGCGGCTGACCGGGCGTCAGCACCTGCACGAACGGCACGTTCTCCGGCACAACCGTAATCGTCCCCTCAGCCGTCTCCAGTTGCACCCAGCGCACGTTCGCAAAGCAACCCTTGAACTCCGGATACACCCAGCCGCGATAGCCCGTGATCGTGTCGTTGTAGTCGTTCTCCCAAAACCCGAACTCAACACCCTGCAACCGGTTCCGCCATACCCGGAACGGACCGTCGCCCAGCCAGCGTTTCCGTTTCACCAGTTCCTCCGGGTAATCGAACACCACGCCGATGCAATCGTTCGTCCCGCGCGCCGTATAGCGATAGCGGCATTGCACCCAGCCGTTCCCATACACGCGCCACAACACCGATCGCAGGTCGCCCGAATACCGCGCCGAAACGATGTAGTCCGGCCCGTCCGCTTCCCAACGCAGATTCGTCAGCGTCGATTCCCCCACCGCCAGCCGCGGGCCGTTGCCGAGTGAAAACGTCTTCCCGTCCCGACTGGCGCCGATCAATTGGCCGGTGGTGCGGCTGAATTGCACCGTCAACGCGCCGGCTGTCACCTCGATCACGTCGTTCGATTGCGTGCCCACGGTTTTCTGCGGCGCCGGCGCGTTGATCGCTTCCACCATGTCGCCGGTCTTGTCCTCCGGCCACACCCAGGTCCACAGCTCGCGCCCGGAAGGATCGTCCACGCGCAGCGCGATGGCGTCCATCCGCCCGCGCGGCCGCGGCAATGGACACGGCAGTTCACCGCTCTCGCCCGGCGTCAGCCGCGGCCCGGACATCACCTGCTCGTTCAACACGGTGAACGGCGCGCCGTTTGTGAACGGATCCGCAAATCGCCGAATCTGCCACGTGAACCGGCATTCGCTCGCGTCGATAAAATTGTACCAGTTCCTGATGGTGAACCGCCCGTCCGCCTCGCGCCGGACCTGGATGGGCGACCAGATTTCTTTGATCGCGTAAAAACTCGCTTCCCGCTCGCGATACGGTCCCACCATGCCGTCCGGCGCCTGGTTGCCCGCGGCGTCCAGTTCACCTGTGTCCGGCCGTTTCACCGCCTCGTCCACCAGCGTCCAGATGGACCCGCCGCCATGCAGCGGACCGGATCGCATCATGTTCCAGTAATCCTCCAGCGCCGCACCGCCTCCGCCGTCATACAACCCGTGCATGAACTCCGTGGGCATGTAGATGTAACGCGTGGGATCGTTCGTCGCGACCAGTTCCTGGCCGTCATGGTAGTAAACCGATTGTCCTGTCGCCGCGATCTCCGCCTTGTCGAATGCGAGATAGTGGGCCGTGCACAATCCCGACCGCGACGCCCACGGATGCAGCACCCGCCGCTTCTGCGGGTCGAACTCGTGAAAGACCTGGTCCAGGTTCGTATTGCCGCCGCCCTCGTTGCCGTTGTTCCAGAATAGAATGCACGGATGATTCACATCCCGTGTCACCATCTCTTCTACAAGTTTTCTCCCGACCTCCGTGTCATAGGCGTTGTGCCAGCCGCCCAGTTCATCGAGCACATACAGACCGAGCTCGTCGCACAGGTCCAGGAACTCCTTGTCCGGCGGATAATGCGACATCCGCACGGCGTTCATGTTCATATCCTTGATCGTCTCGATGTCGAGACGATGCACCGCCTCGCTCAGGCAACGACCCGAGTCCGGCCAGAACGAATGCCGATTCACGCCCCTGAGCTCCACGCGGCGCCCGTTCACATACAGGCCGTCCCCGTCCCGCACTTCCATCGCGCGAAACCCGAATCGCTCGCGGTGCCGATGCACAATGTCGCCGTCACTCTTCAACCGCACTTCCACCCGGTAGAGATTCGGCGTTTCCGCCGACCACGCCCGCGGCGACGAAACGCCGGTCTGCAGCCGCACCTGCCGTTGCCCTTCCTTCAGTTCAACGCTGAAAGGATTCCCCACAAGATCGCCGTCCAGCGTGAGCACCTGGGCTTCGACGGCGTCCGATCTCCCGTCGCCGCTCACGAACACGTCCATTGCGAACTCGCCGGTGTGTCGCGCGTCGATGGCGACGCGTTCGATAAACTGCCTGGGCACGGCCTGGAGATACACGGGACGGTAAATGCCGCCGAACACCCAGTAATCCGCCTGTCGCTCGGCCCGGTTCACCGAGGCATTGGCGGAATGTTTGGCCACCGTCACTTCCAAACGGTTCGTTTCCCCGAACTTCAGCAGATCGGTCAGTTCGTATTTGAACCGATAAAACCCGCCCTGGTGCGTAGGACCCGCTTCCCTGCCGTTGACGCGCACCGACGTGTCGGTCATTACGCCTTCGAACACGACAAACACGCGCCGCCCGGACCATTCCGCCGGAACGTGAAAGTCGTGCTCGTACAATCCGCGTTCGTCAAAGGCGTTCGTCGCGTCCCGGCGGTAGTTCAACGTGCCGAACCCGTGCATGTCCCAATGCGCCGGCACCGGCAGGTTGGTCCAGAAGCCCGAGTTCGCGCCCGACGTGCAGAAAAACCGCCACGGCACTGCATCATCCTTCCCCCGCCCGGACAGATACTGAACTTCCGTCTCGTAAGGAGTCCCGCCTTCACGCGGCCTGTTCGCCTCGGCCGCATATAGAAGATCTGGCGAGAAACCTCCGAGCACAGCGCACACAAGGAGCGCCGCGACCCCAATCCACAAATCTGGAACCTGGAACCTGGAACCTGGAACTTTTTTCACCACCACTTCAGCCTTTCAGATGTTGTCGAAACTCGGTCGGCGTCATCCCCGTGTGATGCCGGAAGAAATGGCTGAAGTAGAACTCGCTGGAGAAGTTGAGCTGCGCGGCGACGTCCTTTACGGAAAGCCGTTTGTCCGCGAGAAGGAACCGGGCCTGGTCGAGCCGCGCGCGCTGGATATGCTCGTGCACGGTGCCCTGCCCCGCCTGTTGGAACAGCGCCCGCAACCCGGAGTAACTGACCTTGCCCACGGCCGCCAGTTCCTTCGCTTTCCAGTCGCGAAGCGGGTTCGCCGAGATCGCGTTCAACACGCGCACCACCGGCGCCGGCAGCTCGGCCTGCGGCGACACCAGCAGGTTCCGCGACATCAGCAGCTTGCCCAGCATGTTCGTGATGACAACGTGAACCTGCCATTCCCACCCGGTCGGTTTGCGTTTCACGAGCCGCAACAGCTCGCTCTGCGTCCGCTTCACAAAACCGAAATCGTCGAGTGTGAACTCCGAATTCTCGTCGCCCCGAATCTCCTCGTGCCAGAACTCCAGCCCCGGGCCGCCGAACCGGAAGCCTGCGATCGTCAGATGCCGCTTCGGCGCCGGGATATAGGTGCGCGGCTTGCTCATGTCCACCAGCCAGACCTTGCGCCCGCGCTTCAGCGCGAACCGGCCGGTCTCGTGTTCCAGCTCGCCCTCGCCCGACTGCACCCAGAACAGGTGTGCCCCGGGTTTCTCAAAACGCTCATGGTGGTCCGGCAATTCCAACCGGCGCGATCCGATCGAGAACACGTGCCATAACAGGCGCCGCGCGATCGGCGACGGTTCGACAAATATCAGATTCGAGGAAGAGCCTGACGACGCCATACTACCGTGCTCCAGCAGAATGTTTCGAATTGTGTCCCATCACGCCGCCGCACGCTCGCCGCTCGCCGGCGCTTCTCGAATTTCATCGGGCCACACATAGCTTCCGGGTTTGATGGTCAGCAATATCGATCGGTTACATTCAACGCCCAGCGTCGCCACCCCCGGCGCCACTTCCCGCAACACCCGCATCCGCCTCCACCCCATCCGCCGCACCAGCGCCGCCGCCGTCGCGCCACCCTCCGCGTACACTCGCCCCGCCGGCGCTTCCGCCAGCACCTGCGCCGCCACCTCCACCAGGTGCAACGTCAGCGTCCGCACAATCGTCCCGCGCACCCTCGGCAATCCCACGTTCAGAATCACCCGCTGCCGGTTCCGCAGCATCGACACCGCCCGCCGCGCCACCGCTTTCATCGCCACCGCGCTGAATTCCGCTCCCCAGGCCAGCTCCGACGGCAGAGAAATCACGGGAACGCGCGCCGAATGCGACGCTTTGACGAAGTCCCGCGACGCACGGCTCGTCGTGCCGCAAACAAACAACTCGCAACCACTCGTTTCAAGCGCTTCCACCCCGGCGTTGTCCGCCGTCCTGTGCCCGGTCGCCGCCAGCAGCGCCGCAAAAAATTCGGCCGCGCCCGCCAGCAACAACCGCGACCGGCGGCACGCCGTCCATCGTCCCAGGTCCGACGGCCGCGACGCCTCGCCCACAATCACCCCGGATGATGGCAGACGATCGCCCACGCGGCAAACTGTCAGCGCACTCGCCGCGGACCGGCCGAGCAGTTCCACAACGAGCGGCGATGCGCGTGGATACTCCGGATCCCGGGCGAACTCCGTTCTCGAAATCAGCTTGCCGCCAACATAATAACGCCCGTTGCGAATCACGCGGCGGCGACCCGGATTCGCCGCCACCAGCAACGCCCGGTTCAACCCGAGCTCCGCCATGATCCCTTCAATCTCGGGCACAATACGACCCCGGAGAACGGAATCGACCTTCTTGTAGATCCAGCGCGCGCCCGCCTGCCGCAGCGCCTGCGCCGCCACGCCCGCCCGACGCGCCGCCTCCGCCGGCGCGCACGACCGCGAATCGGTGTCGATGCAAATCAGCTCCGCCGCCGTCCCGCCCCGCCGGGCTTTTCTCCCCGGCAACCATTCCATCAACTCGGCCTTTCCCGGGTTCGACAGAATTTCGCACCGAAGACCGTGTCGCAGTCCGACGGCGCCGATCTCGGCAGCTCCGCTCAGATCGTCGGCAATGACGCCAATCATCGCGCCCTCCTTTCCCGCCCGCACGCAAGGTCAACGGCCGCCGATATCGCCGAGAACAGACTTCGCGCATCGGCCTTTCCTTTCCATGCGATGTCGAAAGCCGTCCCGTGATCGACGGACGTGCGAACGATCGGCAGCCCGAGCGTGATATTCACGCCCGTGTCGAACGCGAGCATCTTGAACGGAATATGCCCCTGATCGTGGTACAGCGTGACGAAGGCGTCGAAACGCTTGCGTTGATTCGTTGTGAACGCCGCGTCGGGAACCAGCGGGCCCGTGCAGTCAATCCCCTTCGCCCGCGCCCGCTTCACGGCAGGCTCGACAAAACGTTCCTCCTCACGCGCTCCAAACAGTCCGTGCTCGCCCGCGTGCGGGTTCAATCCGCACACACCCAGTCGCGGCCGTCGTCCCAGGATCCGCCTCATCGCCTCATCCGTCAGTTGGATCACATCCAGTACCCGCCGCGCCGACAACTTCTCCGGCACGTCGCGAAACCCGATATGCGTGGTCACCATGCTCACCGTAATCACTTCCGATCGCAACATCATGCAACTGCGCCGCGAGCGCGTCAGTGCCGTAAAGATCTCGGTGTGCCCGGGATACGGCACGCCGGCCAGGTGAAGCGCCTCCTTGTGCACCGGAGCCGTGACCACCCCGGCCACACGACCGCGCAGCGCCGATTGGATCGCCAGTTCAATGTATCGATACGCGGCGCGGCCGCACCGCGCCGAAACCCTGCCCGGCTTGAAATCCTTCGCGCCGATCGCCCGGCAATCCACAATCGCCGGCGACTCGATGCGCTCGACGCGCTCCCATTCCTTCGGTTGAAAGACCTTCCACGAGTCCGCCTTCGTCCCGCGGCCGTTTAATCGCGCCGCGCGCAACGCCACCTCCGCATCCCCAAACAACACCGGCACGCATCGCTTCAGCACCGCCGCCTCGCGCAATGCCCGCGCGCAAATCTCAGGGCCGATCCCGGCCGGATCGCCCATGGTCAGAGCCACGACCGGTCGCCGATTCATTGTCCGTTCAACTGCAGTTGCGACATCTGCGTGCGCAATTTTTCCATGGCCGCCGGCGACAACGTGCTCAACGGCGGCAGCACGTACGGCTGGCACAGTCCCCGGAAGTGGACTGCCGCCTTCAACACAGAAAGCGATTCGTTCAACGTCCGTCCGCGCTGGTACAATGCCGCCACAGCCTTCATTCTCGAGAAATGCCCCGCCGCGCGAACCCAGTCCCCCTCTCGCGCCGACACGCACAGGTCCTGGCAGACATCCGGAATCAGATTGCCCACGCTGGGAACAATGCCGTGAGCGCCCAGCTTCAAACCCTTCTCCATCAGCGCGCCGACCCCGACGAAAATCGAAAAGCCGTGCCGATTTCCGAAGCGCCTCAGCAGTTCCTCGAGCCGCCGCGTGTCGTTCTCGGAATCCTTGATGCCTGCCAGATTCGGATGCCCGATCAGGGATTCGATGGCGTCCAGCGGAATCGAGACGCCGGTGATCGACGGCATGTTGTAAAGGATCAACGGGCCGTTCAACTGATCCAGCAGCCCGCGATACCAGCGGCCCAGCCCGGCGGCGGGCACCGGCCTCGAGATCGGCGGATGCACCACCACCGCATCGGCGCCCGCCCGCAGAAAATCGTTCGCCAGATCAATGTCGCCCGGCTGCACATCACCCATTCCCGCGCACACCAGCGCGCGCTGGTTCACCCGATTCACCGTCCGCGACACCAGCCGCTTCCGGAGCGGACGCGGCACGTGAGCGCCTTCGCCGGTCGTGCCGAGCACAAACAACCCCTCCACGCCGCCTGCCAACAGCACCTCAATCAGCCGGTCCAGGGCGTCTTCGTCCAGCCCGCCCTTTGACGTGATCGGCGTCACCATCGGCACCACCGCCCCCTGATATGTCATACCGCTCTTCATTTCGTTCAAAAATCAAAACACCGATTCATACAGCGAAATTGCATCCGCCTCGGTCAGTGTTCGCGGATTGTTCCGCAACAACCGCGTCACCTGCATCGCCGAACGCGCCAGCTCCGGGATTGCGCTCCGTGGAATTCCCAGTTCCGACAGCCTCATGGGAATGCCGCAGGCGCGCGCCAGCTCTTCAATCGCCCGAACTCCGGCCTCGGCCAGGTCGGCGCCGTTCTGCTGCACACCGAGCGCGAGAGCCATCTGGGCATACCGCTCCGCCGCAGCCGGCAGGTTGAATCGCAACACAGCCGGAAGCATAACCGCGTTGGACACGCCGTGAGCGACATGAAACTTCCCGCCCAGCGGATACGCCAGCGCATGCACCGCGGCCGTGTTCACAGGGCCCAGGCACAGGCCGCCATACAGGCTGCCCAGCGCCAGCGCCGCCCGCGCTTCCACATCCTTTCCGTCCCGCACCGCCCCCACGAGATTCGCCGAAATCAGGCGAATCCCCGCCAGCGCATATGTGTCCACCGCCGGGTGCGCGTGCTTGTTCGCAAACGCTTCGATGCAGTGCGTCAACGCATCCAACCCCGTCGCCGCCGTCACTGCCGGAGGCACGCTCAGCGTCAACAGCGGATCCACAAACGCCGCGTCCGGAACCAGGTGCGGGCTGATCACGCCCTTCTTCATCTCGTCCGTCTCGTCCAGGAGAATGGCGTTAGGCGACACTTCCGCACCCGTTCCCGCCGTCGTCGGCAGACACACCAGCGGCAGAGCGCGGCGCTTCAGCAGGTCGATCCCAAACACCTCCCGGATCGGCTGCCCGCCGTCCCCCAGCGCCGCCACCAGCTTCGCCACGTCCATCGCGCTGCCGCCCCCGATGCCGGCCACCGCATCCACCCGCCCGTCGCGGGCAACCTTCAAAGCCGCTTCAAACATTGCCACCGTCGGCTCGCAATCCACCGCCGGCGCCTCCACCACTTCAATCCCCGCCTGCCGCATCGCCTCCAGCACGCCGCCCAGCGACGGCTGCACCGCGCTGCTCGAAACCAGCAGCACGCGACGCGCGCCCCGGCCCCCCAGGTATCGGGCGCATTCGGGTGCGCAACCGTTGCCCACGGCAATGCGCGGCGGCTGGAGCAGTGTCACGCTTTTCATGAGTTCACCACCGCCTTCAGCGACGCGTTGGCGCGCGCCACTTTTCGATCGAACAACACACTCGCCGCCAGCCCCACGCCAAACACAATCGCATGATTGAACACGCCGATCAGATAGGGGTTCAACCCGTAGTTGAACGGCCCCAGGTCCACAAGCACGCGATCCAGCGCCGGCAGCTTCACCGACGTGAACGTCGCCCAGCCCGTGAACAGAATGCACGCAATGATCCCGATCAGCGCGCCCCGCGCCGTCGCCCGCTTCGTCAACGCCCCTAACGCAAACAATCCCAGCATGCCCGCCGTCGCTATCGAAAACAGTTGCACCCCGAACTCCATCGCCGTGCCAATCCCGATCCAGCTCAGCGAAAACACGATCGCCGAAACGCCCAAGAGAGCGACCGCCACCCGCCCGACCATGAGCTGCTCCCGGTCGCTCGCCCGCGGCCGCAGACGCGAGTAGTAATCGTCCACAATCACCGTCGCCATACTGTTCAAATCCGAGTCCAGACTGGACATCGCGGCCGCCGCCAGCGCGGCAATCACCAGGCCGATCGCGCCGACCGGCAACTGCGTCTTGATGAAATACGGCACGATGTTGTCCTTCACCCGGGCCACGTCCCCCGGCAGCTCCGCGCCCGTCAACTGGAAGAAAGCCCAAAGGCAGGCGCCCAACAGGAAAAACAGCCCCCATACGGGCAGGCACGCCAATGCTCCGAAATAAGCGCTCTTCCTCGCATCCCGATCCGTCTTCGCCACGAGGTACTTCTGCACAATGTGCTGATCGAGCGCGTACCGCTGCACCGCCCAGATCGCGCCCCCCACCAGGAACACCCACACGTTGTCCGTCACCCAGCTGAACGACCAGTCGCCTAACGCGAACTTGCCGCCGTCCCACGCCGTGCTCAACACCGCGCCCGGACCGCCTTCCGGACGAAACAGCGCAATCCCCAGGCACGCCAGTGCGCCCCCGACCAAAAGCGCGCCCTGCAGCACGTCCGCATACACCACCGCCGCAATCCCGCCCGCCACCGTCATCACCAGCGTCACCACGCCCACAATCACAATCACCCATCCCATGTGAATCCCCGTCATGAACGACACCGGGATCGCAAGGAAATACAGCGTCGCGCTCATGTCCACCACCCGGCTCACAATGAACGCCGCCGCGCCATACGCCCGGGCCGGATAACTGAAGCGCTTCTCCAGGTAATCGTAGATGCTCATCCGCACCGTGCGCCGGTAAAACGTCACCACGAACCGCGACACAAAGACCATCACCACGGGCAGCATCAGGAACTGCGGCAGCGCCCAGAGATTCGTCGCAAACACGTTCCCGGAATGGCCGACGAAACTCGTGCTGCTGATCATCGTCCCCACAATCGCAAAGATCACCACCCAGCCCGGCACCCGCCGCCCGGCAAGGAAGTAATCCTGCGTCGTCTTCTGATGGCGTGAGAAATAAACCCCGATGCCGAAGACCACCGCGAAATAAACGCACACGATCGCCGCGTCTATTCCGCTGATCTGAAGGTTGTCGTGCATTCGCTTCGGCCGGACAGCATGGGTTCAGGTCGGAATCGGCTCACCGCGCGCCGGCCGCAACCGCTCCCGACTGCAACACCCCGTTAACAAATTCATATCGGTTCACCTCGCGCCCCTCGCGGTCGAAGTGCAACGCCGGGCCATGAGCCACAAGGCCCGTAAACTCCCGGTCGATGTCCCGCGCCCGCGGACGGGTGTTCCAGTTGGACTCCAGGCGCTTCGAACCGTCCGGCCAATACTGCGTCCAGACGCTTCGGTGATTCTCCCGGTCGTGCGTCCAGCTCCAAACCCGGTTCCCGAACGGGTCCCAATACGTCTCCGCTCCCGTCTTGAACCCGTTCACGTAAGTCACTTCATACTCCTTCCGGCCGTTTTCATAGTAGATGACCTGGCGGCCATCGAGCAGATAACGGCCGTTCGGCAGAATCCGCGCGCTCCACATCGCCCGCAACGAGCGGTCCGCATACCGTTCCTCGAACGATTCCACCCTGCCCCCCTCCAGCTCCTCCGGAACCTCGCCCAGGTCCGAAAACACCCACGCCTCGTTGAACTCGTAGTGCAGGCACGGATGCGTCATCGTCGATAACACATGAATCAACCCGTTGGGCGCCTGCCGTACCGTGGCGTATCCCAGCGTGCCGTTCTTGCGATCCGCCTCGTGCGGCAACGCAACCGGCAACCGCTTGAAATGCCAGTCCGCCCCCCGGTTGGTCGAAATGGCGACAAAACAACCCTCGCCGCCCTGCCAGCCCTCCGGCGACTGCTGCTTATTCCGGTGATACGAGTCCGTCACCAGGCACAAATGACCGTTCGCCAGCCGGATCATGCTCGGCCTCTGGTTCCCGCCCAACGCCGGAAAGGGCGATGGCTCGTTCGGCAACCATGTTGCGCCCCAATTGGTCGAAATGTTCTGCGGCGAAAATCCATTGATCCCCGTGTTCTTCCCGCCCACCGACAACAGCCTCCCGTCCCCCAGCGGCACAATCGTCGAGTGCCGGCCACCGGTCCGACCCCGCATGTCCCGCCAGATCACACCGTCCGGGCTGTGCCACAGGAAACTCTCATTCCGTTCCGCGTCCATCACCATATACATCCCCGCCGGCCCCCGAAACGCATTCACTACCGGCTGCGGCGTGTAATCGACCGACACCTCCGCCAGAAACGGCAGCGACAACGTCCATGTCACTCCGTGGTCCGTCGAAATCGCCATCTTGAACGGCACCAGCGGCGAGATGTCCCTCCCGCCGCCAAAAAACCGGATCGTGTCCCCGTCCACCCACAACAAGGCCGATTGATCGTTGAAATCCCTGGAATCGAAAAACAGCTCCGGTGGGTCCCATTCCTGCGCGCCATGCCGCAAACGGGCCTGGATGAATCGCGCGGACGGCGCGCTCTCGTTCGATCCCCGCGGGTTGTACGCGCTGAAATAAATCGCCAGCAGATCGCCGTTCGGCAGCACCTCCAGCCCGGGCGAATGATTGTGCGCCCACACATACGGATCCATCCCAGCCAGCTTCCCCGTCAGGTTCGTGTCGTTGTCCGGCGGAATCGGCAGCGCAAACCGCACCGCAAAATGCGGCGCATCCGGCCGCGGCCCCAGCCGCGCGACGTTCGTCCCCTGCTTCACCGCCGCATGCGCAAACGGCCTCCAGCCCGCCTCACGCTCCGGCGCTTCAATGCGCATCCCGAACACCGCCGCGCTCCGCGGTTCCACCGCGAACTGCTCCGACGCCAGCACCACGAATTCGTCCACCGCGGCGGAGCCGGTTGCCCCGCGCGCGACGCCGCAACACGCCGCGGCCCACGCCAGCGCCAGGGCAATAAGACACCGCGGCCACGCGGGCCTGATCGAGGAACAACACATATGTTCAGGAAGTGCTCTTATTTACCGTAAAGCGTCATTTCCGGTCATCTCAAAAACGCCAAAAGACTTGAGCAAATTGCTATTACACGCTCCCCCCGAGAAACCGCTTGCTTCTCGCGCATTCCCTGAATTCCCTTGTCCGTGCTATGAATGCAGCCACCAAGAAAACTCCCTGCCTGGGCGTCCTCTACGGCAACCGCGACTTCTTCCCCGATCACCTCGTTGCCGAAGCCCGCGCCGACATCGACCAGCTCTTCAAGAAACTCGGAATCCGGACCGTCCAACTGGACGAAAAAGCCACCAAACTCGGCGGCGTCGAATCCCACGCCGAAGCCCGCCGCTGCGCCGAATTGTTCCGCCACCACGCCGACGAGATCGACGGCGTCCTCGTCGTGCTCCCCAACTTCGGCGACGAAAAAGGCGTCGCCGACACGCTCAAGCTGGCTCGGCTCAACAAGCCGGTCCTCATCCAGGCCTACCCGGACGACCTCAAGCAGTTGTCCCCCGCCCGACGCCGCGACTCGTTCTGCGGCAAGATTTCCGTCTGCAACAATCTCGTCCAGGCCGGCATCCCCTTCACCCTCACCCGCAAACACGTCTGCCATCCGGCATCCGACAGTTTCACCGAAGATCTCCGGAACTTCATCGGCGTCTGCCGCGTGGTGAACGGATTGCGCGGCGTCCGCCTGGGCGCAGTCGGCGCCCGCCCCGGCGCCTTCAACACCGTGCGCTTCTCCGAAAAACTCCTCGAACGCCACGGCATCAGCGTCACCACCGTGGACCTGTCCGAAATCATCGGCAAAGCCACAAAACTCGACCCATCGAGCCCGGCCGTTGCCTCCAAACTCTCCGAAATCAAGAGCTACGCTCCCGCCCCGGGTGTGCCAGAGGAAAAACTGGTGCAAATGGCCAAAATGGGCGTCGTGCTCACCGACTGGATGCAGGCCAACGCCATCGACGCCACCGCCATCCAATGCTGGACCTCCGTCCAGCAGAATTACGGCTGCAACGTCTGCACGCTCATGAGCATGATGAGCGACAAGTTCATGCCCAGCGCCTGCGAAGTCGATGTCACCGGCGTCCTCACCATGTACGCCATGCAACTCGCCGGCGACACCCCCGCCGCCCTCGTCGATTGGAACAACAATTACGCCGACGACGAAAACAAGTGCGTTCTCTTCCATTGCGGCAACTGGGCGAAAAGTTTCCTCCCCGACATCAAAATTGCCAACGCGTCGATCCTCGGCAGCACCCTCGGCGTCGAGAACACCTACGGCGCACTCGAAGGACGCACCCCTGCCGGCCCGCTGACCTTCGGACGCGTCACCACCGCCGACGCCGACGGTTGCATCCGCGCCTACGTCGGTGAAGGCCAGCTCACAAACGATCCGCTCGACACCTTCGGCAACCGCGCCGTGGCCCACGTGCCCGGACTGCAGCGGCTCATGCAATACGTCTGCCGGAACGGATTCGAACATCATGTCGTCATGACCGTGTCCCGCAGCGCCGACATCCTCGAAGAGGCATTCGGCAATTACCTCGGCTGGGACGTGCACCGACACCAGTGAACAAGTCCGAAAGCCGAATCCCGACATCCGTAACCTCTCCCTCCCCTCCGCGCAGCGGAGGAGAGGGCCAGGGAGAGGAGCCGCACGCCTTCGGTGGGGCGAGCAGCCCGCCACGCCGAAGCTCGCGAAGGCGGGTCCCCGCGAGCCGTCCTGCGACCACCCTAATCGACCGACTTGCATCTGATTGTGGCCCCCAGCACTCGATCGCCTTTGGTGGGGCGAGCGTCCCCGCAAGCCGTCCTGCGACCACCCTAATCGACCGACTTGCATCTGGTTCTCAAATCTCCCTCAGCCTTCGCCTTTTCCCCCAATGACTGATCAGGAGCTCCAACGCAAATCCATCGAACTGCGCAAAACCTTGCTCCGCGTCATCTTCAACGCCGGCGCCGGGCACACAGGCGGCGGATTGTCGTGCCTCGACATCCTCAACGTCCTCTACAACCGCGTGCTCCGCGTTTCGCCCGAAACATTCAACGACCCGCACCGCGACCGCTACGTCCAAAGCAAGGGACATTCGGTCGAGGCGCTCTACGTCGTCCTCGCCGATCGCGGTTTCTTCCCTTCCAGCCAACTGGACACCCTCTGCCACTACCGGTCACCGTTCGTCGGACATCCCACACGCAAGATCCCCGGCATCGAAATGAACACCGGCGCGCTCGGTCACGGACTGTCCATCTGCGTCGGCATGGCGCTGGCCGCCAGGATGGATGCCGCGCCTTACCGCGTCTTCACCTTGCTCGGCGACGGCGAGCTGGCCGAAGGCTCCAACTGGGAAGCCGCCATGGCCGCCGCCCATTATCGCCTCGACAACCTCATCGCCCTCATCGACCACAACACCCTCCAGATCACCGGCCCCACCCGCGAGGTCTGCTGCAATGAACCGCTGGACGAAAAATGGCGCGCGTTCGGCTGGACCGTCAGAACGGTAAACGGCCACGACTTTGCGCAACTGACGACAGCCCTGCAAACGCCGCCCGAACCCGGCAAACCTACGTGCGTCATCGCCAATACCGTAAAAGGCAAAGGCGTCAGCTTCATGGAAGGCGTCGCCAAATGGCACCACGGTGTCCCCAACAAGGCAGAACTGGATCAGGCTCTCGCTGAACTCGACGCCGCGTTGTCCGTCGCATCTGTTTCCTAGCCCCATGAGCGCACCTGCTCCTTCCATGTTCACCCCGGCCGCAAAGGCCACCGCCGAAAAACTCGGCCTCACCCTCGGCCACCCCAACCTCGAAGAGTTTGCCGCCACACTCGAAGAACTGGCCCGGGCGAACCCGAACATCATCGCCGTCACCAGCGACTCCCGGGGCTCCGGCAAGCTCGGTCCGTTCGGCAAAGCGCTGCCCAAACAACTCGTCGAAGTCGGCATCGCCGAACAAAACCTTGTCGGCGTCACCGCCGGCCTCGCCGCCTGCGGCAAGAAACCCTTCGGCGTTTCACCCGCCTGCTTCCTCACCGCCCGCTCGCTCGAACAGATCAAGAACGACGTCTGCTATTCCGACGTCCCCGCTGTGCTCGCCGGCATCAGCGCCGGCGTCAGCTACGGCGCCCTCGGCAGCACACATCATTCACTCCATGACATCGCCACGTTGAGGGCCATCCACAACATTTCCATCGTCGTTCCCGCGGATAATTTCGAAACGCACGAAGCCGTCCGCGCCGCAGCGCGCGCGGAGCACCCGGTGTATCTCCGGTTCGGCAAAGCGCCCATGTACACGCTCCACAAGCCCGACGCCCGATTCGAGATCGGCAAAGCGATCACGCTGCGCGAAGGCACCGACGCGGCGCTCATCGCCACAGGAGAAACGGTCGTGCATTGCCTGCTCGCCGCCGCACAACTGGCCGAGCGCGGCATTCAGTGCCGCGTCATCAGCATGCACACCGTGAAACCACTCGATGTGGACGCGGTGTTGCGCGCCGGACGCGAATGCCGCGCCGTGATCACCGCCGAGGAACACAGTGTCCACGGCGGTCTGGGCGAAGCCTGCGCCGCCGCGCTGCTCCGGGCCGGTGTGCACGTGCCGTTCAGAATCGCCGGCATCCCCGATGAAGACACCGTCACCGGCGCGCAGGCGGATATCTTCCGACATTACGGTTTGAGCATGGAAGGCCTGACTGCTACCGTGACCGCGGCCCTGAGTCGTATAGGCCCTATCTGACCTGAGCCCCATGATCCTCGCGATTGACCAAAGCACTTCCGCCACCAAAGCCGTTCTCTTCGAGCGCACCGGCGCTGTCCTGGACAAAGCGTCGCGCGATCATCGCCAGATCTACCCCCAGCCCGGCTGGGTCGAACATGACCCCGACGAGATCTGGCAGAACGTCCTCGCCGTCGCGCGCGAACTCACCGCCCGGCACAACCTTGCCGATCTCCATTGCATCAGCATCAGCAACCAGCGTGAAACTGTCCTCGTCTTCGATCGCGCCACCGGCAAACCGCTTTACAACGCCATCGTCTGGCAATGCCGCCGCGGCGAACCCATCTGCCGCGAGCTCCGCGAGCAGGACCACGAAGATCGCATCCGCGCCAAAACCGGTCTCAAGCTCGATACCTACTTCTCGGCCTCGAAGCTCAAATGGTTGATCGCTGAAAAACCGGACATCGCGGCGCAGCTCAGCTCCGGCAACGCCGTCGCCGGCACGATCGACACGTTCCTCCTCCACCGGCTCACTGGCGGCAAAGTCGTCGCCACCGATCACACCAACGCCAGCCGCACCCTGCTCTTCGACATCACCCAACGCCGCTGGGATCCGGAACTCTGCGATGTATTCGACGTTCCCCTGCCCGCTCTGCCCGAAGTCCGGGAAAGTGCCGCGCACTTCGGCGAAACCACATTGGACGGCATCCTGCCGAAACCCGTTCCGATCTGCGGTGTCATGGGCGATTCGCAGGCTTCGCTCTTCGCGCAACGCTGTTTCAAGGAAGGCATGGCCAAGGCCACGTTCGGCACCGGCACGAGCGTGCTGCTCAACATCGGCGGCACACCCCGCCCCTCGGCCGGCGGCGCCATCACCGCGCTCGCCTGGGTTTACCAGGGAACACCCACGTACGCGTTCGAAGGCATCATCAACTTCTCCGCGGCCACCGTGGAATGGCTGAAGAACCAGCTCCAGTTGATCCAGAATGTGTCCGAAGTGGAACCCCTGGCCACGAGCGTCCCCGACACCGGCGGCGTCTATCTCATCCCCGCGTTCGCCGGCCTGAGCGCCCCCTACTGGGCGCCGGACGCCCGCGCCGCAATCCTCGGCATGACCGGGCACACCCGCAAGGAACACGTCGTTCGTGCCGCGCTCGAATCCATTGCCTATCAGATTCGCGACGTGCTCGACATGATGCGCGCCGATTCCAGCCTCGACGTGCGCCGACTCGAGGTCGATGGCGGCCCCACGCGCAACCGGTTCCTGATGCAGTTCACCGCCGACATCACCGGAGCGGAGCTGCACGTGTCGCCGGTGCCCGAATCCTCCGCCTGGGGCGCCGCCTTGTGCGGCCTGTTGGGAATGGGCATTTGCCGTTCACTCGACGAAGCCGCTGCCATCCCCCGCGAAACCACCGTGTTCAAACCCGCCATGGACTCCGCCTCGGCGCAACGCCTTTACGACGGCTGGCGCCACGCCGTCCGCCGAGTGCTGTAATCCTTCCCGGGCAATCTGACCGCGCACCACAGCCGTCCCGTCGTGAAATCCCCTGACAACCTTTTGTTGTATATGCAACAAAAGGTTGCAATCACTTGATGGCGTGCGGGTTGCGTTGGCTCTGAGGGATGACGAACTTTTGTTGCATATGCAACAAAAGTTCGCACGTGCAGCAAATCCCAAGGCAGGCAGTGCTGTCGAACGTTGCTGCGACTCGCAGAGTCGCGGTCCGCCACTATTCCTTCGCGGCTTCGCGTGAGACAAAGCCGTTCCCCTGGTCTCTCTCGCTCAGCTCCGCGCGTCAGAACGGTTCCACCGGAGCCATGCCACGCGATCCCGGTCCGCTCCCGCCCACATTCCGGATCCGCACTGCGATCCCGGGTTTGCCCGGCAGTTTCACCGCGCGGCCGTTGCCGTCCACAAACGAATACCGGTCCTTCCGTTTCAACGTGAACACGCCGTCCACCGGTGTGATCGTCATGTTCCACGTGTCGATCACGTCCACGCGGAACTGCATCCCCTCCTGCAACCCCTCCCGCGGCAGCTCAAACGTCCAGTTCGTCGGCGCCGCCCATCCGAAATACTTCAGGTAGTACACGCCCGACCGTCCGCCCATGTCCCAGTCCTGCCATTTGTCCACCGGATCCAATCCTCCGGGTGGTGCGTCCTCGAGGATCTGGCGCAGGAACGCGATGCGTTTCCAGCTCTCGCCGCGGAGCACGCCGCCGTACGACAGCCAGGTGTCGTCCGCGTGCAGGTAACATTCGCCGTGCTGCACGTACGTCCCGGCCACGAGGCCCGCCCACATCCGATGCGTCATTTCCTCGGGGGTAAGCTGTCCCCAGCGATAGTTCTCCGTGCCCTCATACTTCACTTCGTCAAAGACCACCGGTTTCCGCCACACGTCGCGATACAGCACCGCGCGGCCCGGGTCCGTCACCGCCGACCCGTTCTGAATGCTGGCGTGCGTCACCCACGGCAGGCTGTTGTTGTAAATGTCATACCCGTTATGAATGGAACGCAGGTGACCGTACGGATCGGCCTCCTGAACGATCTGGAAAAACCGGTGCCAGTCCGCCTCCGTCTTCGTGCGCAGAAAATCATACTCGTTCGCCAGCGACCACCAGACATTGTGATAGGCTGAAAGCCGCGCGACGATGTACCGGATGTACCGTTCGTCCGTCTCCGGATCCATCGTGTCAAAGCCATACGTCTTCCCGTAGGGATGGAACAGGATGACGTCCGCTTCGATCCCCAGGTCGCCGAGTTGCGCGATGCGCTGCTCGAGTTTCCGGAAGAACGGCGGGCTGAATCGCGTGAAATCCCACTCGTTCCTTGGCCGGCCTTCAAACGGGAACAAGGTCGCCGGCGCCGATTTCCTGAAATCCACGTCCTGCGGCGTCACGAGGAAGCGCACCTTGTTGAACGGCGCGTTGGACAATGTGTTCAGCGTGAGTTCCTGCCAGTCGTCCGGCGCCTGGAGCCAGTTGTAGATCGTCGTCCCGATCGGGTAATACAGCGTGCCGTCCGCATACGCGAAATGATAGGTGTTGTGCACGCGCACGGGACCGTGCCTGCCCTTCGCTGGCGGCCCCACTTCGAACGACCCGACCTGCCGCGTCAACGGCCAGCGATTCGCCTCCGTCTCGTACCGCCACACGCCCTGTTCATCCGGCATGAAACGAATCCGGTAAACCCCGTCGCCATCGTAAAATCCCGCCACCTCCACCTTCTTCGACCCGTTGTCGAACACCGCTGACAGCCGGACGTCGATAAACGGGTTTCCGTTGGTCGGCCCGTTCAGGACGATTTCATAGATGCCCCACTGCGGCACCGTCTCCGCGGCCATCATGGACACTGCCCACGCGCCGGCGAGCACGATGCTCCAAAAGCGCATAGAGATACCACGCGCTCGCGCACCTCCATTTCCTTCGGATTTCGGATTTCGAATTTCGGGTTTCATTATTGCTCGTTCTGTTAACCGCTAATCCACGCCACCAGCATCTCGAACCGGAGCGCGGCATTCATGCCGCTTCAACGTGCGAAATGAATCGAACGTCGGAATCCACCCAACCGCTGTGAAGCACCGCACGCTGAAGCGACCTGAAGGTCGCGCTCCAGAGAATTCACGTCTGTTCGCGTTCATTCGCATCAAGCCTTCGACTTTGTGTACGGCGTCATCCGGTACCGACGACGCGCGTCATCCCACGACGGCTCGCAAGGACCCGCTCGCCAGCTTCGGCGTGGCAAGACGCTCGCCCCACCATCAACTCTCAGCTTTTCCATTCGGCGCTCATTCGCGGTTCAAAGCCTTCATGGCGCTCCGACAGCGCTCCGGAACGTATAGCTTCCGGCCACCGCATCGCACACCAGGCATCCCCCTTCCCTGCCAATCACGCGCACCCCTGACGCCTTTTCAATCGGTCCATCTCCTTCGCTCACGGGCACCCGCGGATCGCTCGGCACATACACCCGCGCCCGGCTGTTCGCCGGAATTCGCACCGACCACGTGAACCTGTCCCCTTCCCGTTCCCAGTCGCTGACAATCTCCCCGAACATCGTCCGAAAACTCGCCCGCGCGTGACTCAGCGCCGTCCCGATGAACGGCCGCAGGATGAATCGCCGGAAGCCGGGTTCGAACGGATCCAGCTCGATTCCCGCCACATGACGAAACAGCCATTCGCCCACGGATCCCAGTGAATAATGGTTGAACGAGTTCATCTGCGGATCGAAAAACCCATCCTGCTCCGTCCACCCGTTCCACCGTTCCCAGATCGTCGTCGCGCCGTGTTTCACCGGATACAGCCACGACGGATAATCCTCCTGCAAGAGGAGCCGATACGCGATGTCGACATAACCGTTCAACGTCAACTGCGGGTTCAAGTGGCGGATCCCGATGAACCCGGTGCTCAGGTGCCAGCCCAGCGACCGGATGTTTTCCACCAGGTGCTCTGCCGCGCGTGCCCGCACTTCTCTCGGCAAGAGATGAAACGCCAGCGCCAGCAGGTACGCTGTCTGCGTCTCCACCGCGAGACGACCGTCCTCCCGCAGCCATTCCTTCTGAAACGCGGCCTGCACCCGCCCGAACATCTCCCGGAAACGCCGCGCCTCCTCCTCCCGCCCGAGCGCCAGCGCCATTATCGCCATCTTCACCGCGTCTTCATCGGCGAATGCACCCGGAACCGCGTGTCGCTGGGAATGCAGAGCCAGTCGCCGTAGTTGTTGCCCAGCTCGTTCACCCTGAGTCCGTCCGGATTGGTCCGCTCCAGCCAATCCATCCATTTCGTCATCGCGTTCCAATGACGCTCGATGATCCGCCGGTCCCCGTACATGCGCCAGATCAGATAGGGCACGATGATTCCCGCATCGGCCCATCCCGCTGCGCCGCACAAATGATCCAGGCCCACAAACCGTATCGTCTCATCGAGCCGCGGCGCGGTATCGGGGAATACGCCTTCCTCCGTCTGCGCGTCTTCAATGTCGATCATCCACTTCGTGAAGAACGCCGCCACGTCCATGTTGTACGTCGCCGTCCGCAGGAAGACCTGCGCATCCCCCATCCAGCCCAGCCGCTCGTCCCGTTGCGGGCAGTCCGTGGGAACGCTCAGGAAATTGTCCCGCTGCGACCACAGGGTGTTCAGCCAAAGCCGGTTCACACCCGGATGCGAACATTCGAAGTGCCCCGTTGTCGCCGTTGCCGATCGCACCACGCACCCCGTCACAGCTTCCTTCCCGGGCGCCGCGGGCAGCCCGGTCAATTCAACGTATTGAAACCCGTGAAAGGTGAAGTGCGGTTGCCAGATCTCCTCGCCGCCGCCCTTGCAGATGTAAACGTCCGTGGACTTCGCGCGGCGCAGGTTTTCCGTGTACAACGTGCCGTCCGGATTCAATCGTTCTCCGTGCCGGATCGTGACGCGCGTTCCCGCGGGCGCGTTCACCCGTAGCCGCACCCAGCCCGCAATGTTCTGTCCCAGGTCGAAAATGAACACGCCCGGGCGAACCTCGTTCACCGACACCGCCGGCAGGATCTCCATTACCTGCACCGGCTCGGATCGTTGCGCGACCAGGCGCGCGTTCGGAGGCGGCACTTCCACAGCCGGCAACCACGGACGGCGCGCGCTCTCGTCGAAACCTGCGCAGTCCCATCCGTCCCATTCCCGCCGCGCGTCGTACGTCTCGCCCATCATGAAATCGGAACTCAGGATCGGCCCGGTATTGCACGTCCACGATCGATCCGTACCCAGCGTGATCCGCTCGCCGTTCTCGAGCTCGATCTCGAGTTGCACGATGAGGCTGTTTTCGAGCGATCCATAACGGCCGCGCGTTTCCTGCCAGCCCACATAGCCGCTCCACCAGCCGTCGCCCAGCGTGGCTACCACTGCATTGCCCCCCTGCTTCAACAGCGACGTCACGTCGTAGGTCCGATAGTGAATCCGCTTGCGGTAATCCGTCCATTCCGGCGCGAACACGTCGTTGCCCACGCGTTGTCCGTTGGCGCGCAGTTCGAACAGACCTCGGGCGCTCGCATATAGCATTGCGCGTTTCACCGGCGCACCCAGTGTGAATTCCTTTCTGAACACCGCCGGCGTGCCGGGATCCGTCAGGCTCGGCGCAATCGCTTCCGGATCCTGCGGGATCACCTCCGGGTCCGCCGCAATCCAGCGCGCCGACCAGTCGGCCGACTCGAGCAGTCCCATCGTCCAGAAAGTCGGCTCAGACCGGATCACGGCCCCGGTTTCGTCCCACACTTCGACGAACCAATGGCATTCCTGTCGCGACCGCAGCGGCTGACCTTTGTAAACGATATGCGTGCTTTGTGAACTTTCGACGCGGCCGCTGTCCCACAGGTCTGCATCACCCGCCGCGAGTTTCGACGCCGAGCTGGCAACGCGAACGCGATAGGCTGCCTGTCGCGCCCCGCGCCGTTGAGATTCCATTTCCCAGCTCAAGCGCGGCTGCCGTTCGTCAATGCCGAGCGGCGCGCTCAGATACTCACAGCGCAACCGCGAAACGTTGTTATCGGCTGAATTCATTACTGCTTACATCCCACATCCCCGAACAGGAACGCGGCATTCATGCCGCTTCCACGTGCGAACCGAATCGGACGCTGGAACCAACCCAGCCGCTGTGAAGCAAGGTACGCCGAAGCGACCTGAAGGTCGCGCTCCGGAAAATTCGCATCCATTCGCGCAATTCGCGTCGGGCCTTCGACTTCGCCTTTTCGGATCCGTGTTCATCCGTGGTTTAACAGCCTCTACATCCCGGCCCGTTCCGCCTCGATCTGCTCCAGCGTCTTGCCCGACGTGTTCGGCATCCAGAAGAACCCGACCACGCCGCTGACAACGAGGAACGCGCTCAGCATGAAGGCCAGTGCATGGAAGTTGGGATTCTGTTCGTTGATAAGCGTCGGCGCGATGAAGCTCCACACGCCCAGCAACGTGCGCGCGACGCCGAAGGTGATGCCCTGCGCCGTGCCGCGGTGAATGGTGGGGAACAGTTCCTGGCTGAAAACCTTGTAGAACGCTTCACCGGCGAGCGCCGCGCCCACACCATACATGATCGTGTTCGCGAACACCGTCGCAACCGTATAGGGAACGAACATCAGCATGCCCCATGCGACGATCTGAACGATCGAGCCGATTGCCCAAAGCCATTTGCGCGCGCGATAACTCCGGTCCGAGAACGGCATGAAGATGAAGACCGTCGCAATCATCGTGCACAGGAACGAGAGGCTCGTGAGTCCCGTTCCCACCGCCTGGGCCTTGACGGGACTGACGTCGCCTTCGCCGAGCAGAACGCGATTGAAATACGCGCCGAACGCGCCGTTTGTTCCCGCCGTGAGATTCCAGAAAAGATAGATGGTGCCCGTCCAGAGCATGGCGCGAATGTTGGCGGGCGTCAGCAGCCCTTTGACCTGTTCCCTCGCGGAAGCCGCGGCGGCTTTCCATCGAGCCGACTCCGCCAGGCCGCGCCGCAGCGCCCAGGTGACGATCGCGACCACGAACAGGTGCACGAACAGAATGCGATTGCCCCACAATTTGAGCGGCGACAGCGCCATCGCCAGCCAGAGAACAACCGACGGCCCGAGACACCACGCCACCTGCGTGAAGCCGAGCAACTTTCCGCGCGCCTTCGCCGGCGCGAATTCACCCACGAGCGCCAGCGACGTCGGAACGTCCGCACCCACCGCGACGCCGACGATAAACGTGCCGAGGATGAGCATCGGCAGGTTCGCGGCGAAGGCGATCAAGAGAATTCCTCCGGCATACACCAGCAGGTCCCATTGATAGATTCGTTTGCGCCCCCATTTGTCGCCGAGCCAGCCGCCGATAAACGCGCCCAGCGCGCAGCCGATGGCGTTGGGGCCGATGGCCTGGATCGCGCCGACCACGCCGTTGGAGAAGCCGAAGTGGTCCTGGAACGCCTTCAGGCTCGCGGCGAGCGCGACAATCGAACCCGCGTCCAGGTACGACGCCATGCCGGCCAGCGTGGACCACTTCCATTGTTGCCGCGTCACACGCTCGGACTCGGCCTGCGGAACAGTTGCAGAAGGAGCTTGCGTTGCCATGTTCAGTTGCGTTGTTGATCGGCGCGACGGGTTTTCACACTACCCGTGACCGGTTTTCTGCGCCAGTAATTCGCCAGCACGGACCCGGAAACGTTCATCCACGGACTGAAGATCGCCGAGGCCAGGCCCATCGTGCCCAGTTTCCCGAGCGAGCCCGCAATGCCCGAGGCCATCCCGCCGTTCTGAAGACCTACTTCGAATGCCACCGTGCGCGCCGAGTTCCGGTCCAGCCCGCCCGCGCGCGCCAGCCAGTAGCCGAACAAATACCCCGCGGCGTTGTGCAGCACCGCCGCAAGGAACAACAGCACGCCAACGCGCAGCAGATGATCCCGCCCCGCCGCCGTCGTCACCGTCGTGAAATACACAATGCCCGCCATCGACAGCACCGGCGTCCAGGCGCTCAATCTCGGTATTACCCCCGTCAACAGATGATACAGGAGCCCCACGAGCACCGCGCCGAGAAGGAAACCCCCAACACCGATCCACGGGAGAACGTCCGAGCTGCCCCTCGCCGCCACCTGTGGCCATCCGCCCTTCGCCAGGAACACCAGCCACGCCGCCGCCGCAACCGCCGTCGCATAAACCACCATGCGGCCGCGCCGCGAGGCGAAACTCAAATAGTCGTGCAACAGCGCCGCCCCGATCGGCACGATGACGATCTTGATGATCTCCATCATCATGCCGAACACGTTCACCTCCACCAGCTCTCCCGCCAGCCACTTCATCCACAACGGCGTCATCAGCGGCGCCAACATCGTCGTCACCGACGTCATCGTGATCGACAATGCCAGGTTTGCCCCCGCCAGATATGCCATCACGTTCGACGCAAGCCCCGCCGAACACGAGCCGATGAGGATCACCCCAGCGGCAATCTCGGGTTCGAAATGAAAAATCTTCGTCAACGCATACCCCGTCAGCGGCATGATCGTGAACTGGCCGAGCACGCCGACGAACACCGCCCACGGCATGCGCACGACCCCGACGAAATCCTTCAGCTTCATCTGCGTGCCCATCCCGAACA
>Ga0116168_1000967_pt1 | contig 24138 bp, 18 predicted proteins | sample AD_UKC129_MetaG_FD_89795 | JGI IMG/M metagenome (GOLD analysis project Ga0116168, IMG submission 89795) | Active sludge microbial communities of municipal wastewater-treating anaerobic digesters from Canada - AD_UKC129_MetaG | ecosystem: Engineered > Bioreactor > Anaerobic > Digestate | place...
GGCAACAACCGTCTCGGCGGCGACGACTTCGACCAGAGAATCATTGACTGGCTTATTGAGGAGTTTAAGAAGGACCAGGGCATTGACCTCAGAGGCGACAAGATGGCTCTCCAGAGGCTCAAAGAGGCGGCTGAGAAGGCAAAAATCGAGCTTTCAAGCGTAACCAGCACAAACATCAGCCTGCCCTATATCACAGCAGACGCCTCCGGACCCAAGCACCTTGAGATGACCCTTACAAGGGCAAAGTTCAACGAGCTCACAGCAGACCTTGTTGAGGCTACAATGGGCCCCGTCCGTCAGGCTATCGCAGACTCCGGACTTAAGGTTTCGGACATTGACAAGGTTCTTTTGGTAGGCGGCTCCACAAGAATTCCCGCCGTTCAGGAAGCTATCAAGGCATTTACCGGCAAGGAGCCTTTTAAGGGCATCAACCCCGATGAGTGCGTTGCTATCGGCGCCGCTATTCAGGCAGGCGTTCTCGGCGGCGAGGTTAAGGGACTTCTCCTTCTCGATGTTACTCCCCTGTCCCTCGGCATTGAGACCCTCGGCGGCGTATGCACAAAGATAATCGAGAGGAACACCACTATCCCCACAAGAAAGAGCCAGATTTTCTCCACAGCCGCGGACAATCAGACCTCCGTTGAGGTTCATGTTCTCCAGGGTGAGCGTGAATTCGCAAAGGACAACAAGACCCTCGGCAGATTCCATCTTGACGGCATTATGCCCGCTCCCAGAGGCGTTCCGCAGATTGAGGTTACCTTCGATATTGACGCAAACGGCATTGTTCATGTATCCGCTAAGGACCTTGCCACAAACAAGGAGCAGTCAATCTCCATCACAGCCTCCACCAATATGTCCAAGGAGGACATTGAAAGGGCTATAAAGGAAGCCGAAAGGTACGCCGAGGAGGACAAGAAGCGCCGCGAGGAAACAGAAATCAGAAACGGCGCCGACCAGATGGTCTACCAGTCCGAAAAGCTGCTTAAGGATAACGGCGACAAGTTCACCGAGGACGAAAAGAAGCAGATAAGCGAAAAGATTGACGCTCTGAGAGAAGCCTTAAAGGGCGAGGACATTAACCTCATAAAGAACCGTCAGGATGAGCTCACAAAGAAGTTCTACGAGCTCTCCGAAAGGCTCTACAAAGAGGCTGCGGCACAGGCTCAGCAGCAACAGCAAGGAAACAATACGGGCAGCACGCAGTCCACGGACAATTATCAGGAAACCCCATATACTGATGTTGATAACGAATAAAAAATATAGCAGGGGCTCTGCCTCTGCTATATTTAAAGCTGTAAGTTCAAGGGCGCAAAGAGCCCTTGAATCAACGCTTTAAATCTAATATAATTATTTCATTGCGCGGCAAAAACTGCCGCTCTCCAAAACAAAAGGGATAAGGTTAACTTATGGCTGAAAAACGAGATTATTACGAGGTTTTGGGTGTTGACAGAAATGCCACCGAAGACGAAATAAAAAAGGCATACAGAAGGCTTGCCAAGCAGTATCATCCCGACTTAAACCCCGGCGACAAGGAAGCCGAAGCCAAGTTTAAAGAGGCCAACGAGGCATACGAGGTCCTCTCCGACAGCGAAAAGAGGGCCAAGTATGACCGCTTTGGCCATGCGGGCGTTGACCCGAATTACGGCGCAGGTCAGGGCGGCAGCGGTTTTGGCGGCTTCGGCGGCTTTGACTTTGACCTGGGCGATATATTCTCCAGCTTTTTCGGCGGATTCGGCACGGGTCAGAGGCGTGCAAACCCCAACGCTCCTCAGAGGGGTTCGGATATTCACACCACCCTCACCATATCCTTTGAGGAAGCTGCAAAGGGATGCAAAAAGACCGTCAATGTTGACCGCATTGAGGTTTGCGATACCTGCAGCGGCTCAAGGGCTGCTCCCGGCACTCATTCTCAGACATGCTCTGAGTGCGGCGGCTCGGGTCAGGTAAGAATCCAGCAGCGCACACCCTTCGGCATGATTACAACCATGAGAACCTGCTCCAAGTGCGGCGGCAGCGGAGTGTTTATTCCCACGCCGTGCAATACCTGCAAGGGTACGGGCAGAATCAGAAGAAATGTCAGCATAGAGGTTGATGTGCCCGCGGGTATAGACGACGGTCAGGCAATAAGCAGCAGGGGCAACGGCAACAAGGGCTTAAACGGCGGTCCCGCCGGAGATTTGATTATAAACATACATGTAAGACCGCATCCCTTCTTTGAAAGGGACGGCTACAATGTCTGGTGCGAAATCACCGTCACCTTTGTTCAGGCGGCATTGGGCGATGAGCTGAAAGTCCCGACCCTTGACGGCAAGGTAAAATTCAAGCTGCCCGCCGGTACTCAGCCCGGCAGCGTGCTGAAACTCAAGGGCAAGGGCATACCCCACCTGAACGGCAGAGGCGTGGGCGACCAGCTGCTCAGAATCAATGTTGAAGTGCCCCGCAACCTTACAAAGAGGCAGAAAGAAATCCTCCTCCAGTTCAATGAGGAAATGGGAAACAAGCCCCTGGGTGAGCCTGAGGATGACAAGAAAGGCTTTTTCGGCAAAAAGAAAAAATAAATTAAGCTCCCTTTTAAGGGAGCTTTTCTTTTTGCTATGCTTTTGACTTTACTTGTCTGTCTGAGAGTTTTAAGCCTATTATGCCCAGAATCACCACCGCAAAGGATACAAGCATCGTCTTTGTTACGGAGTCTTTAACGGGGTTTAAGAGCGCCGCGCCGTTTGTAAAGAAGTAGAGAGCCGCGACAATTAAGAAGTAGGTTATGTATGCTCTGCCCGCGAATCTCACGGGGCTCATGTCAATGGGTGTATCAAGCCCCTTCTTAATCATGTTCTTATGCACGATATAGGCATATACTGCGAGGAGCGCCGCAAGCACAACCACATAGGTTACGGCAATAGGGATGGGATTTTTAAAGCAGACAGCCCTCAAATCGGGATTTGTCTGAATTGCCGCGTTGTAGTCTTCAAGGCTGTAGAAAACCTTCTTTCCCGTTAAGGTATACTCTTGGTCATAAACTCTGCTGATGGCGGGCATTGCAAGCGCCAGACCGAATGTGAAGAAAAGGGTTGTGAGGGTATTATATGCCGCCCGGAGCTTGCGGGATATAGTCGGGAAATCGTCGGCTAAGTTCCAATTGTCTTTAAGCTTCTTATCCGCAATAAAGCAGAGTATCATAACGCCCAAGCCGAGAAGGAAGCCTGTGAAATACTCCCAGTATGACCATGTGTATTTAAGCCACTGGGGCTTTTTTATGTGCTCAAAGATTCCGCCCGGGACATCAAAGAGCATTATTACATCGGCTAAGGTTATGGAGACAGCCATAATCGCGCAGGTACAGAAGTTTATAACGCTGCCCCGCTTGTCTTTAACTCCAAAGCGCTGATACAGCATTACAGCGGCGGCGGCTATAGCCTTGGATACAACCTCAATTGAGGTGAAATAATTCCTGCCGCCTGTGATTTTCTTGGCCCATGACATTCCGTTAAAATGCTTTAAGTACATCAGCCACTGGTTTGTGTCAAGTCCCTGCTCAGCGAGACCCTTTGCGAAAAGCTCCGCTGCCTGGGGGTGGAACAGCTCCAAAATCGGGTGGGCAAGCGTTGCCTTTAATATGTACTGAACGGAGTAAAAGACTAATGCCGCGATAATTAAGTGCTTTACCTTGTAGCGTTTATCGGTAAAAAAGCGTCCAAGCAGGAATCCGAAAAAGGGCAGCCAGCCAAAGCCAAGCATAAGCATTATAAGCATTCCGCTGAAAGGGCTTATACTCACATATGTGGATTCTCCCAGTGTGGAGTAAACGGAGGTGGTATCGAGGACACCGGCCATCTGTCTGTTGAGTGTTCCCCAGCCGCCTGCCGTTACTCCTGTAGCGAAGACCATAAGGGGAATCATCTCATAAATATTCTTTTTTCTGTCGCCGAATATGGCGAGGATTAACAGGGTCATAAACGCCGCCACGCTGAACATTCCGAACATTCCGCCAAAGCCGTGGCTGCCTCTCGCCCTCCACATAAAGCCCGTTCCGAAGGCCGCGACAATTACGGCAAGGATTTTGTAAAGCGCGCTGTACTGCCGCCTGTTTATTAATGAAGACTCTGACACTAATATCCCCTACCCTTCTATTTGGCTGCACATTATGAAAAGATACCATAATATGTATAATCGGTCAACTAAATTTTACATTAAGAAAATAAATGCAGTTTACAAACTTTTATTGACAGGTGACGGCACTTATATTATAATTATTAAGCATTTTAGGTATGCCGATGTGGCGGAATAGGCAGACGCAAGGGACTTAAAATCCCTCGATGGCAACATCGTATCGGTTCAAGTCCGATCATCGGCACCAAAACCCCGACAGGTAATTCCCTGTCGGGGTTTTTTATATTTTCTCAGATTATGCTTACACTCTTAATTCCTGATTAGACTTTTGAGTGACCCATTATTGGTACTATATCCATGACTTTTCCCTTTGACTTTTCTCGAAATATGGTAATTTATACATATAGTTACATATTACTTAAATATTTGATGCAGTTTGGGATGGTATTATGCAGGAATTGAGTATGAATACATACTACGCACGAAAAACAAAAGATACCAGAATCCAGACTCTTTGCGAGCACAGCAAAAATGTTGAAGAGTTCTGCAAATCTTTTGGCGCTAAAATCGGCGTTGCAAAAACTGCCTCTCTTTGCGGCAAACTGCATGATATCGGAAAGGCGACCGAAGAGTTTCAGCAGTATCTTTTGGGAGAGAGTGACAAAAAAGAGGTGAGATTAATCATTCAAGTGCAGGCGGTAAACTGGCATACTCTTTTTCTTCTAAAGAGAATTCATTTAAAACGCTTGCCGCTCAAATGATTAGCCTTGCAATAATTTCTCACCACCATAACGGACTTTATGACATTATTTCACCGGACGGAAAAGATGTTTTTGAAGTCAGAATTAATCCCAAAAGGGAAATATTTTATGATGAAGTGCTAAAAAAAATTGCTCATGATAAAGAGATACTCTCCGATGATTTCGATAGCGCAGCTACGGAAATAGAGAACATTTTCAACAAACTGGCAAAGCTGTACCCTAATGATAAAGCCTCTTTAGTGTTTTCTTTAGGTTTAATTGTCAGATATTTGCTCAGCTGTGTGCTCGATGCGGACAGATATGACAGTTATCTTTTTGAAAACAACGAAAAGGTAACAAACATGACAGACGACAACTTTTTTGCAAAACTCAGCGATGAGCTCGAAAATCACATCAGAAAACTCGACAAAAGCGGTTCAGTAAATAAAGAGCGTCAAAAGATATCTGACGCATGCCTTAGCTTTGCTAAAAATGATAACGGCATATATCAGCTGCATGTTCCCACTGGAGGGGGAAAAACACTCAGCAGTCTGAGGTATGCCGTTAATTGCGCAAAAATGAACGGCAAGGACAGGATTTTTTATATTGCACCCTATAAGTCCATACTTGAGCAGAACGCTGATGTTGTCAGGGGCATTTCTAAATACTGCAAAGAAGAAATCCTTGAGCATCACAGTGATATTGTTAGCAGTGATGACAGATACAAGCTTCTTACAGAACGATGGTCGTCAAAGATTGTCTTAACAACTATGGTGCAGTTTCTCGATACCTTGTTTGCCGGGAAGTCCTCCGCTGCCAGAAGATTTCATTCGCTCGCTAACTCGGTAATCATTATCGACGAAGTTCAGTCCATCCCCGTAAACTGCATTTATATGTTTAATACTGCGATGAATTTCTTAGCTTCGGTCATGAACTGTTCTGTGGTTTTATGTACAGCAACTCAGCCCCGCCTGCACCTTACAAAAAAGTATCCTCTGATGTTGAGCAATAAAAGAATGATTGAGGATACCACCGAAATATTTAAGAGATTTAAACGAACACAAATTCGGGACCTTACAATCGAGGGTGTTTTTTCATCAGAGCGGCTTGCGGAATTTATTGCGGAAAAGCACAAGGACAATAAACGCATACTTGCGATTTTAAACACTAAGAAAGCTGCTTTAAAAGCCTTTTTATGCTTAAAGGAAAACTATCCGAGTTTTAATGTTTGCTATTTGAGTACCGGCCTTTGCCCTGCCCATAGGAGAAAGGTTTTAGAGAAAATAAGATATGAAAAAGAAGTCATATGCATTAGCACTCAGCTGATTGAGGCAGGCGTGGATATTAGTTTCTCCATTGTAATACGGTCTCTTGCGGGGCTTGACAGTATTGCTCAGGCAGCAGGCAGGTGCAACCGCAACAAAGAGCTTGAAAATGGTGATGTTTATATCATCAGATTCAAAGAAGAGAACATTGACAAATTGGTGGATATTAGAGAAGGGCAAAAGGCCGCTCTCAATGTATTGGCGGCCTTTGAAAAAAACCTGAAAGATTTGACAACGATTTATTATCGGTTAAGGCAATGGACAGTTTTTATTACTATTACTATACACAGCGCGAAACTCACAATGAAATGTGCTATCCGCTAAGCAAGACCAAAACGCATTTTTACAAAGACACAGACCTTTTCGATTTATTGTCCAATAACAACACCGGTACATCTGTCATGCCTTTAGAAAACAGTAAAAAGTATATTTTGAGACAGTCATTCGACTCTGCAGGCAGAAATTTTAGGTCAATCGACAGTGAAGGCATTGGCGTTCTTGTCCCCTATGGCAAATGCAAAAATCTTATTGAGGAATTCAGGAAAACAGAAAACCTGAAAGAAAAACTGTCGATACTTAGAGAATTGCAGCAGTACAGCATAAATATATTCCCATATGAAAAAGAAAAACTGCTCGAAAGAAACGGGCTGATACCGCTGGAAAACATCGGGGCCTATCTTGTGGATGACATTTATTACGATAGCGAGTTCGGTTTGAATATTTAAAAGGCTGAAATGGAAATATATACACATTGAGAAAGGTTGGTTGCTTATGCAAAAGGCAAACAAAGTGTCCCTGAAGGTGTCGGGGAGAATGGCTTTGTTCAGCGACCCGATTACTAGGGTGGGAGGTGAAAAAAAGCACATATCAGGTTCCCACTTATCAGGCATTAAAAGGCATTCTTGAAAGCTGTTATTGGAAACCGAGTTTCATTTGGGTGATAGACAGGGTCAGGATTATGAATCAAATCAAAACCCAGTCAAAAGGTATTCGTCCGATTAAATACGGAGGCGGCAACTATTTGTCAATTTACTCCTATTTAACCGATGTCGAATACCAAGTCGAGGCTCATTTTGAATGGAATGAAAACCGCCCTGATTTAAGGGCAGATTGGAACGAGGACAAGCACTATTTTATAGCTAAGCGAATGATAGAAAAGGGCGGAAGACGAGATGTGTTTTTAGGCACAAGGGAATGTCAGGCCTATGTTGAGCCCTGCGTGTTCGGAGAAGGTGACGGCTTTTACGATGATCTGTCAGAACTGTCTTTTGGGCTTATGTACCACGGCATAACATATCCCGATGAGAATGAGAACAAAGAGTTTATAGTTCGTTTTTGGCATCCCAAAATGAAGAAAGGGATTATTGAGTTTTGCCGCCCTGAGGATTGCCCGGTAAAAAGGGTTGTAAAAAAATACTCGCCCAAAAAATTTATCCCCGGAGCGAACTTTTCGGGTTACGAAACAATTTTGGAAGAATTAGCAAAGGAGGGCTAACATGGGCTGGGCGCAAAAATTAGCTGAAACCTATGACAATTGCCTGTCTGAAGTAGGTGTTTTCTATCAGGATAAAACTCCTCTTCTTCCTATTTATCACACAACACAACAAGCCCATATTGAAATCCTTATAGACAGCGACGGAAACTTCTTATACGGCAGGTCCAGAGTTATCACCGACAAAGGCGACGCAACTACAATAATACCCTGCACGGAAGACTCCGCCTTGGGAACAAACGACAGGGCCCCTCACCCGCTGTTTGACAAGCTAAATTACCTTGCGGGTGATTACAAGAAATATGCAAATCAGGATGGCAAATTCGATAAATATATAAAAAATCTTCGCTTATGGTGCGAATCGCCTTACAAACATCCTAAAATAGTTTCAATAATGAGGTACCTTGAAAAAGGAACTCTTATAAAAGATTTGATTGATGATGGTATTCTTTTTACGAATGAAAACAACCTGCTTATTGACAAATGGACAGACCCCGACCCGCCGCCTATATTTAAAGTCGTAAATTCACAGGATAAAGCCTTTGTCCGAATTGCTGTTATACCTTCCGACGGTTCTGACAACGCTGACATATATCCCTGGCTTGACAAAAGCCTTTGGAACAGTTTTATCTGCTATCAGGACAGCCTTGAAAGCGATAGTGATTATTGTTATGCCACCAGAAATTTCGTTCCCATATCAAGACTAAGTCCAAAAAAGATAAGAAATCCAGGCGACTCCGCAAAACTTATTTCCAGTAACGACTCTTCAAACTTTACATACAGAGGCAGGTTTGCAAAGCCTGAACAAGCGTTCTGCATAGGCCGGGAAACAACCGAAAAGGCTCATAATGCTTTGCGCTGGCTGATTTCAAAGCAAGGCACTTATCATGACTCACAAGTGATTGTTGCATGGGGCACCAAAAATGAAGAAATACCGCCCATTTGCGCCGATTCCCTGGACCTTGTTGCCGCCTTGTATCCTTCAGATGAACCGGTAGTATTTACAAATGAAAAATTCGCAAATGAATTAAATAAAGCAATTAACGGCTATAAGGCGAACTTGAAAGAGGATAATCAGGCTGTCGTTATGGGAATGGATTCCGCAACTTCCGGTAGGTCCGCAATTCGCGGTAGGCTATCGATTTTTTATTACAGGGAACTGCTCATCCTTGATTTAATTGAACGCATTGAAAAATGGCATAAAACCTGCTCATGGAAGCTCGAATACCGAAAAATCAAAACCGGAAAAGATGAAAAAGGCAAAGAAAAGTATGAAAAATTCGCATTTGTAGGGGCACCCGCTCCTAAAGACATTGCAGAAGCGGCATACGGGACAAACATAAAGGAAAACCACAAAAAATCAATTATTGAAAGGCTGCTGCCCTGTATAATAGACGGAGCAAAAGTTCCCGTTGATATTATGAAGAACGCCGCAAGGAGGGCTTCCAATCCTGCAAGTTTCAAAGAAGACTGGGAGTACCGTAAAACCCTGAGCATTGCTTGCGCCTTAATCAGAAAGTATTACAACGATAAAAGCAAAAATAAGGAGGTTTTTAAGATGGGGCTCGATTTTGAGAACAACGACAGAAACTATCTGTTCGGCAGAATCCTTGCATATATGCGGGAGATTGAAAGTAAAGCCTTGTATGATGCAAAAGAGAACAGGCAGACAAATGCTGAAAGATTGCTCAATGCGTTCTGCAGGGCTCCTGCGAAATACTGCGATATACTTCACAAGCAACTGCAGCCGTATCTAAAAAGACTTGGCGGAAAAGGATTCTTCCTTGAGTCGGAAATGATGGCATTAATATCCCGGCTTGACACCGAATTCAACAATACTCCTCTTAACGAAACATTCCTGCTCGGATACTCGGCGCAAATGAATCATTTTATTGAAGGCAGCAGGGCTCATAAACAAAATGAAACCGAAACTTTTGAAGAATAAATTTTTTTATGAAGGAGAATTGATATGAGCGTATTGAAAAACAAAATCGATTTTGCTGTTATCGTCTCGGTTAAAAACGCAAATCCCAACGGAGACCCCTTAAACGGCAACCGCCCAAGGGAAGACTATGACGGTTTTGGTGAGATTTCCGATGTATGTATTAAAAGGAAAATCAGGAACAGGTTTATTGACCTTAGCAAAGAGGATAGTTCTATCAAGTTATTTGTACAGTCGGATGATAAGACTGTGGAGGGCTTTAAGAGTCTGAGAGAAAGGGCAGATTCGGTTGAAGAGCTGAAAGCGGCAGAAAAGAAAAAAGACCCCGAAGCATTTGCAAAAATTGCCTGCGAGACATGGATTGATGTCAGAAGCTTTGGTCAGGTATTTGCCTTTAAGGGCAGCGATGTTTCCATCGGAGTCAGAGGACCGGTGTCAATTCATCCCGCCTTTAGCGTTGTCCCGATAGACATTCAGAGCATTCAGATTACAAAAAGCGTCAACAGCGTTCCGGGAGAGAAGAAAGGCCCCGATACAATGGGCACAAAACACCGTGTACCCTTTGGTCTTTATGTCTTCTACGGCAGCATAAACTGCCAGCTTGCGGAATTAACGGGCTTCAGTGAAGAAGATGCCGATAGGATTCTTTGGGCTTTAAGGTCATTGTTTGTAAACGATGCCTCATCCGCAGACCCGAAGGTAGCATGGAGGTATGCAAAGTATATTGGTGGAAACATAAAAACAAAAACGGCCAGTACTCATCAGCAAAGGTACATCGTTCGCTTAAAGTTAAGGCCAAAACCGATACCCCGCGCAATCTGGAGGATTACAGCATAGAGCTTGAACACCTTGAAGGTCTTGAACCTGAGATTTACGATGAGCTGGTATGATAAGCCATTATGGTTACCTGCAGCTTTCGGGCATACAGCATTTCGTTTTCTGCCGTAGACAATGGGCTCTGATTTTTATTGAGAATCAATGGGCAGACAATTTGCGAACAGTTGAAGGTACTCTTCTTCATGAAAAAGCTCACGACCCTACATCCGATGAAAAACGAAAAGATATAATAATTGTCAGAGGAATGCCAATCAAATCGGACAAACTGAGAATAACCGGTATTTGCGATGTGGTTGAGTTTATCGCTGACGAAAATGGGATACATATAAACAATTATGAAGGAAAGTACAAAGTATATCCCATTGAATACAAGCGCGGTGAACCAAAAGAGAACGAGGCTGATATTCTTCAACTTGTTGCGCAGGCAATATGTCTTGAAGAAAAGCTATGCTGTTCTATAAACGAAGGAGCCATTTACTACGGCAAAACAAGAAGAAGGCAGAAAGTCCAAATTACTGATTCGCTAAGAAATTCTACAACCCGATTTTTTAAAGAAATGCACGAGTATACCCAAAGGCAGTACACTCCGAAAGTTAAACCTACAAAAAGCTGCAATGCGTGCTCACTGAAAAACATATGCTTGCCGAAACTTATGAAAAGCAAAAGTGTAAAAGACTATATTGCTAACCACATTGCAGATGAAAAGGCCTGAGTTGTCATGAGGAAGCTTTTGAACACTCTGTATATTACAACGAATGACAAGTATCTTTCTCTGGATGGCGAGAATGTTGTTGTCTCTCAGGACGGTAAGGAAGTAGCAAGATATCCTCTTCATCGCTTTGAGGCAATAGTAACTTGCGGTTATTCGGGAGTAAGCCCCGCTTTAATGGGCGCCTGCGCTAAGCGGGGCATCTCGATTTCCTTTTTGTCGATGAGCGGAAAATTCCTTGCAAGAGTTTGCGGAGAAACCTGCGGCAATGTAGTTTTGCGAAAAACTCAATACAGGTATTCTGACGATACCGAAATAAGCAACCATATTGCCAAAAGTTTTCTAACGGGAAAACTGTATAATGCAAAATGGGTACTTGAACGAGCGACCCGAGATCATCCAATGCGCCTGAATGTTGAAGAGCTGAAACAAAAATCCGCACAGCTAAGCAAATGCATAAACAATATTCAGTGTGCGGAAAATCTTGAACAGCTTAGAGGTATTGAGGGCGAGGGCGCTAAGGCTTATTTTTGCGTATTTGACCAACTGATTTTAAATCAGAAAGAAGATTTTTCGTTTGATACAAGAAACAGACGACCTCCCCTTGATAATGTTAACGCTTTGCTATCATTTAGTTATTCTCTTTTGTTAAGCACCTGTATTTCTGCTCTGGAATCTGTTGGTCTGGATCCGTATGTTGGTTTTCTGCATCGCGATCGGCCCGGAAGAGCTTCGTTGGCTTTGGATCTTATGGAAGAGTTGCGCCCTGCCCTTGCGGATAAATTTGTCCTTTCACTTATTAACCGCAAAGAAATCAATAAAGACTGTTTTATCCAAAAAGAAAATGGCGCCGTTGAAATAACCGATAACGCAAAAAAGAAAATTCTTACTTGTTGGCAAAATAAAAAATCTGAAGAAATCAAACACCCTTATCTCGATATAAAAATTGAATGGGGCGTTGTGCCTTATGCACAGGCACTTTTGCTTGCTCGATATATCCGCGGCGACATAGATGGCTATCCACCATTTTTATGGAAGTCATAAGTTTAAAGTTTACTGATGAGAGGACGAAAATGCTATGTTTGTTTTAATTACTTATGATGTGAATACTCAAACCGCAAGCGGCAGAAAACGATTGAACAAACTTGCAAAACAATGTGTCAATTACGGACAAAGAGTCCAAAACTCTGTATTTGAATTTGTTATTGACGCCGCTCAGTTTCGAAAAGTAAAGGATCAGCTTGAGAAAATTATTGATCCCCAATGCGACAGCCTCAGATTCTATTATCTTGGAAAAAATTACAAAAATAAGGTAGAACACATCGGAGCAAAACCTTCATATGACCCAGAAGCACCAATAGTTTTATAGTGCGAACCATAAATGCACATAAAAACTTCGGTAGTCTCGCACTAAAAAAGACACGGATTTCATATTAATTTTTTGTTTTCTTTATTAACAATTTATTACCATCAATCTTTTTTTCGTGAACATAGCATGATTAGTACTTTCTAATGCGTAAGATAGTTGTGTATTTTTGCGGACGCTCTCCACACGGAGAGCGTGGATTGAAATTGCAGTTCTGCGTTTTTCAGATCGGGGTACACCACGACGCTCTCCACACGGAGAGCGTGGATTGAAATCCTCAAGGGTCGTGATTCCTCCCTCCTTGTTTCCTGACGCTCTCCACACGGAGAGCGTCGATCGAAATAGCACCTTTTTGCGGCGTGTCAATACAATTTGCCGCTCCCCATATGGAGAGCGGCAAAAGGATACAATTAGATTGCTGTGTGAATAGAAGGCTGAAAAGTTTGTCTTAAACCTCATTTAATAAAGCAGGATTTGGGCTATGTTTTTTCCCGCCAGATGTATTCGGGCGTGAGGGGGAAGGAGAGGAAATCTGTGTTGAAGGCTGCGGAGAGGGCGTTTGCGAGGGCGGCGGGGATACCGATAATGCCGTGCTCGGCGTAACTTCTGATTCCGTAGGGCGATTCCTTTTCGGGCGTTTCCACAAAGCCGACCTTATAATCGGGCTCCTGACCTATGTGCATGGGCTTATAGGTTCTAAGGTTCGGCGTCTTTGGTATGCCGTTTTCGGTATACAGGAACGCTTCCCTGCTTGCAAGGCTTATTCCCATCGCCATGCCGCCCGCTATGACCGAGCGCATAAGCTCGGGGTTGACCGCCTTGCCAACATCCATAACGGTTGAGGCATTCGTTATCCTATAGGTGCAGGTTTTAAGGTTTGCCTCAATTTCCACAACCTGCGCTCCGACGGTCAATGAAGGCCCCGTTTTGCCCTGACCCGTTTCGGTGTCCAGCTCCGTAAGCCCTTTAAGCATAAAGCCTCCCCTGCCGATTACGGGTTTGCCGATTGACTCCCCGTCCGCAGATTTGTATCCCAAGGCAATATCTTTAAAAGCGATGAAATTCTGGGGATTCTTTCGTGAGAACACTCTGCCGTTTTCAATGAGGATTTCCTCCGGCGGACATTTCAGAGCCTCGGAGCCTATTGTTTTTAACTGCGCTATCATGTCGTCGGCAGCCTCTATTACGGCGTTGCCCGCCATATATTCGGTAATGCTCGCCACCGTTTTCCAATGTTCGGGTGCGGTGCGGGTGTCCACATCCATTACCACATGGACATCCTTTGGGCTGATTTTTAGTCTCTCCGCAAGCATTTGGGCAAGGTGGGTCTGGTCGCCTGAGCCTATTTCCACCACGCCCGTATTTAAGTTTACGCTGCCGTCAGGGTTAAAGGTTATAAGCGCTCCCGACACAGCATTGGTCGGGGGCGTTTCTGTTTTCCAAAAACAGGCGATGCCTAAAGCCTTTATAGCATCTTTTTTTATAGCCTCAGCCCTGCCGCCGTTCCACCGGGAAAGCTCGCGCACCTTCCTTAAACATTCGGGCAGATTGCCTATAATATCCTCGGTACAGTAGACTCCCGTAGGAGTGCTGCAGCCGGGAACAATCGCGTTTTTAAGTCTTATTTCAAGCGGGTCGATACCGCATTCCTTAGCCAAAGCGTCTATAGTGCGCTCAACGCAGAAAGTAAGGGACTCATGGGCAAAGCTCCTGTAGGATGTGGAGTAGGTGTGGTTTGTGTAGACGCAAAGGGCGTCGCATGAGAGATTGTCAATTCGGTAGGGACCCGTGCAGTCGACTGCGGTTGCCTTGGTCATATAGGGGGTGATGTCCGTATATGCTCCGCTGTCAAGAAGGTAGGTCATTTCCGCTCCCGTAAAGACGCCGTCTTTAGTCGCGCCGATTTTTATATCAGCCTCAAGACCTATGCGGCTGGGTGCGCTTGCCATGTCCTGCTCTCGGGGAATGGTCAGACGGACGGGTCTGCCGCCCACGCTCATTGAGGCAAGGAGGGCGAGGATTTCAAGGAATACGGGCGCTTTGCCCCAAAGCCTCCGCCCACAAAGGGGACCTTGATCTGAATTTTTCCCGCTGGAATCATAAAGACCTCGGAGAGCATTTTTCTGACAGTGTAGGGCGCTTGAGATGAGGTGGTAATCAGCACTGTGCCGTCAGCGGAGATTTCCGCCTGGGCTGTTCTTACCTCCATTGCCACATGGTCGGAGGGCGGAAGGCAGAACTTGCGGTGAATCACAATATCAGAGCTTTTAAGGGCGGCGGCAGCGTCGCCCTTTCTGATTTGATACTTGCTTGTTATATTGGTGCCCGCAATCGGGTATATGTCCGTCGCAACCTTTTTATAGCCGTTGGGCTGACGGTGGATAAGCGGCGCGCCCTCTGCGAGCGCCTCAGATGGGGTGAGAATTACGGGGAGCTGCTCGTATTCCACTTCAATTAGCCTTGCCGCCTCTTCCGCGCAGCAGTCGTCCTGAGCCACGACCATAGCCACAGGCTCTCCGGCGTAGCGCACTACATCTCTGGCGAGCGCGGAACGGTCAAGAAGAAGCGGTCCGAAAAGCTCCTTAAAGTCCCCGCCCGTCAAAACCGCTTTTACGCCTCTCATTGCCATTGCCTTTGAGGTATCTATTCTCTTGATTTTGGCGTGGGCATAGGTGCTTGTCAAAAGCCTTGCGGACAAAACATCGGTAACGGGAAAATCATCGGTATACTTTGCCCTGCCCGTTACCTTGTCCCATGCCTCTTTTCTTTGAATGCTGATGCCGACTGTCCTTTCCATTCCCTCACCCTTTCTGTTACTTTAATTAATTTTCCCTCATGTCCTTTTGTTATACCGAAACTGCATATTTAATGAAATTCTGAGAAAAATTAGAGTATACAAAGCATAAGGAGTGATGGAATGAATCCCTTTGAGCAAAAACCCATGAATCTTACCGACGGGATAATGGATTGGTGCACCGTATATCCCAAGCCGTACTGCAAGAACACGGTTGACCCATACACCAAGGTGCGCATAATCCTTATGAACGGCATTGAGGTTGAGGCAATTATCTTTAAGCATCAGTTCAGCCGCAACTGCAACAACAACGACATCCGCAGAGAGCTTGCGCTTACAAGGCGCATTGAACAGCAACAGCAAAAGCACATTAACTGGCTGAAACCCATTGACGAAACTCCCCTTGAGACCACCATCGGCTATGAGCATGTCGCAGTTGACCTCACCGCATGGCTTGCTCAGAACGAGCCTGACCCCTATGTAAAGCAGGCGCTGGATTTTGCTCTGCTGGAGGATTTTGACCACCTTTACAGATACGCGAACCTTCTTGACCTTGACGCGCAGATTCCCGCTCAGCAGCTGGTTAAAAGCTATGTGGACATTACCCCCGGCCGTCCCACAATCGCTGAGCACCGCTTCCCCTATGACTCTATTAAGTACCATGTAGACTTTAAAAAGGCCGACCTTCAGACCATGCTCAACACGCTGATTATCACCGCTGGCGAGCAGCAGACCATGAACTTCTATATGAATATAGGCAACACCTATTACAACGACCTGGGCAGAGAGCTATATCTTGAAATCGGCATGATTGAGGAGCAGCATGTGTCACACTACGGCTCGCTGCTTGACCCCAACTGCACATGGCTTGAGAATATGCTTCTGCACGAGTACACTGAGTGCTACCTCTACTATTCTTTCTATGAAGACGAGACCGACCCGAATGTAAAGTCAATTTGGGAAATGCATTTGCAGCAGGAAATCGCTCATCTGCACAAGGCAGCGGAAATGCTCAAGAAGTATGAAAACAAGGATTGGCAGCAGGTTATCCCCGGCGGCGACTTCCCCAAGCTGCTTAAATTCCACGATACAAGGGATTATGTCCGCATGATTTTGGACAAGCAGATTCTGCTCACCGCAAACAGAGAGCAGTATGCTCCCGTTTCCGATTTGCCCGCTGACCATGAGTTCTTCTTCTATCAGAACAAGGTCAACCACAATGTGGATGCGGTACCCAGCCACAAGGTTATTGTTCAGCATCAGCAGAAGTTCAATATAGACTATCGCGCGGAGTCCAATCCGAACCCCGTTCAGGCGCTGACCGACAGGACAATGGACAACACCACGATTGCCCGAACCAAATAAAAACCGCCCCAAAAGGGCGGTTTTTTTATTTACAGGGCAAACTGCAGGCTTATGTTTATGATTAATAGCACGATAGCGGCTGTAAGTTTTATACTGAGCAAAACTCTGACGGGGAGCTTTAGCAAGCGGCTCTCTGCTCTTTTCTCTATTCTCTTTATGGGTTTCATCAGCGGATTAAACAAAACCGCTCCCGCGAAAATTATGAGGCATGTGTAGAAGTTTTGTTCTATCAGAAAATTAATCAAAGCCTCTGTGCTGCTGATGACTGAGATATTTCTCATCCACTCTGGCACCAAAAGAAGAATATAGAGTATGTAAAGGGCGCGCCAGAGGGTGTTCATTAAGAGAACCGAAAAAGCAAGGATGGGAATATTCTTTTTCTTATTTTCAAGGTATTTGTTTCGCAGCTTTATAACCGCGAACATGGCGGCGGCTTCAAGAATTATCGATACCGCAGGATTTATCACCCTGTCGATTCTTATGGGCATAAACAGATTAAGAAGCTTTATGCCCGAGGCAAGAAGGGCGACAAGCAGAATATCGGCGGTTCTCTCTGACTTTTGATAAGCAAGGTACATAAAAAAGCAGGCGGCGGGATACCAAACAAGCCAGCCTATGTTAAAGGGTAAAAGGTGAAGTAAATATCCCACGGTTGCCTCAAAAATTCCCCACAGAGCGCCGACGGTGAAGATTCTGCTCACAGCCGTTATCACTCTCTTTTTTTTTGTTTCCACATTATCCCCTCCAATCTCCTTTAAAGATATGTCCCGAGAAATTAAAAAATTCAGCTTCTTCGTTTATTTTCGGGCTTTTTACATACTCTATCTGCGAGGTGAAATTATGGAATCTATATGGACTCAGACGACGGAGATACAAAGCTATGATAAGCTCACAGAGGATATGACCGCCGACGCTGTGGTTATTGGCGGCGGAATGGCGGGGATACTGACGGCATATAAGCTCACTCAAAACAATATTGATACAATCGTGCTGGAGGCAAGCAGAATAGGAAGCGGTCAAACCAAAAACACCACCGCGAAAATTACCTCTCAGCATGACATTATTTACTCAAGGCTTACCGAGGATTTCGGCGAGGATTTGGCAAGGCAGTACGCCGCGGCGAACGAAAACGCCATAAGGGAGTACAAGCGAATAATCGAAAAGGAGAATATAGACTGCAATTTCGAGGAAAAGCCCGCATATTTATACTCCCAGAATCAGCAGGATGTTAAAAGACTTCAGGATGAGGCGGATGCGGCAAGGGAACTGGGTATTGACGCCGAATACACGACCGAAACCCATTTGCCCTTCTCGGTTGCGGGAGCGGTTAAGTTTAATAATCAGGCGCAGTTCCACCCCTTAAAGTTCTTAAAGGAAATCGCAAAGGGGCTTACCATCTTTGAGGACACAAGGGTTATAAAGGTTGAGGAGGATACGGTTTTCACCGAAACCGCGAAGGTCAGGGCAAAGCACATAATCTTTGCCACCCACTTCCCCTTTATAAACGCTCCGGGATTTTATTTTGCCAGAATGCATCAGGAAAGAAGCTATGTTCTGGCGTTAAAGGGAGCCGCAAAACTTGATGGAATGTATTTGGGCGTTGACGATGACGGAATCTCCCTTAGAAACTTTGACGATATGCTCCTGTTTGGCGGCGGGAATCACCGCACGGGCGAAAACAGCGCGGGCGGAAAGTATGATTTTCTCCGCGCTAAAGCAAAGGAGTTTATTCCGCAAAGCAAGGAAATAGCATGCTGGTCCGCTCAGGATTGCATTACCCTTGACGGCGTGCCTTATATCGGGCAGTATTCATCTTCAGTCCTCAACTGGTATGTAGCGACGGGCTTCGCAAAGTGGGGCATGACTTCAAGCATGGTATCCGCCATGATTATTTCCGATATGATTTTGGGCAGAGAAAATCCCAATGCCGAGGTTTTCTCACCGAGCCGATTTACTCCCTCTGCTTCTACAAAAACATTCATCGAGGATTTGGGACAGTCGGTCAAGGGGCTGGCAAGGCAGTTTTTCACATTCCCCGACGAAAAGGCGGAGCGCCTTAGAGCAGGCAGCGGCGGCATTGTGGAAATAGCGGGCGAAAAAGTGGGCGTTTACAAGGACGAGGAGCATAAACTGCACATTGTGTCGGTTAAGTGCCCGCATCTTGGCTGTCAGCTTGAATGGAACCCCGACGAAAAAAGCTGGGACTGCCCGTGCCACGGCTCCCGCTTTGACTATAGGGGCAATCTCATTGACAACCCCGCTCAGACAAATCTTGAAAGAATAGACACATCTCAAAGCTGAGCATAGGAGGAGCAGGATTGAACCGCTTACAGTACGAAAAGTCGCCGTATCTTTTGCAGCATGCTTACAACCCAGTCAACTGGTACCCGTGGGGAGAAGAAGCCTTTGAGGAGGCTAAAAGGCAGGACAAGCCCGTATTTTTAAGCATTGGCTATAGCACCTGCCACTGGTGCCATGTGATGGAGAAAGAGTCCTTTGAGGACGATGAGGTAGCTCAGATTTTAAATAGGGACTTTATCGCAATCAAAGTTGACCGAGAAGAAAGGCCCGACATTGACGCGGTTTATATGGCTGTTTGTCAGGCTCTAACGGGGTCGGGCGGATGGCCTTTGACCATATTGATGACGCCCGAGCAAAAGCCATTTTGGGCGGGCACATATCTGCCGAAAAGAGCGAGATACGGCATTATAGGGCTAATTGACCTGCTGCAAAGGATTGCCCATCTTTGGAAGGAAAATCGGGAGCTATTAATCAAAGACAGCGAAAAGATAATAGCTTATATAAATAGGCAGAAAACCGCAAGGGGCATCAGCCCCGAAAGGTCGCTCATACACAGGGCGTACAAGGATTTCAAAGCATCCTTTGATGAAGAGTTTGGCGGCTTTGGCTCCGCTCCCAAATTCCCCACGCCCCACAATCTGATATTTTTATTAAGGTATTCTCAGGTTGAGGGCAAAAAAACCGCCCTAAATATGGCGGAAAAAACTCTTTTGCAGATGTATAGGGGTGGCATATTCGACCACCTGGGCGGAGGCTTTTCCCGCTACTCCACCGACGATATGTGGTTGGTGCCCCATTTTGAAAAAATGCTCTATGACAATGCCCTGCTGACACTCGCATACCTTGAGGCATATCGGATTACCCAAAAGGCTTTGTATCTGAGCGTCGCTGAGCGCATTTTGGGCTATGTTTTAAGAGAGCTGAGGGACGAAAAGGGAGGCTTTTACTGCGGTCAGGACGCTGACAGCGACGGCGTTGAGGGCAAGTTTTATGTCTTTACCAAAGAGGAAATAAAGAGCGTTTTGGGCGAGGGCGCAGACGCTTTCTGCGAATGGTACGGGGTGTCCGATGAGGGCAACTTTGAGGGAAAGAATATTCTGAATCTCCTTTATAATCCTCGGTACGAATCATCAAACCCCGAGATTGAAAGGAAGCGGGAAAAGCTGTATGAATACAGGGCAAAAAGGACAAGTCTTCATAAGGATGACAAGATTCTGACCTCTTGGAACGCCCTTATGATTGCCGCGCTTTCAAAGGCGTCGCTGATAACGGGAAAAGAAGAATATCTGAGCGCTGCAGTAAACGCGTATGAGTTTATCATGGTGAATCTTACGGACGACGGCGGGAAACTAAAAATCAGATGGCGGGAGAATGAAAGCGCATTTGAGGGTCAGCTTGAAGACTATGCCTTTTTCGCTTTCGCCCTTTTGGAGCTTTATGAAACGACCTTAAATGCCGAATACTTGGAAAAGGCGGCTCACTTTGCGGAGAAAATGACAGAGCTTTTCATGGATGAAAAAAACGGCGGATTCTACTTTTATTCAAAAGAAGGCGAACAGCTAATCTCCCGCCCCAAAGAGACCTTTGACGGCGCTATGCCTTCAGGCAACTCGGTCACCGCGGATGTGCTGTTTAGACTATGGAAGCTGACGGGCGAGGAAAAGTGGAAGGAAATAAGCTCAAGGCAGTTTTCATTTATCGCTGAGGCGGCGCTGAACTACCCCACGGGTCACAGCTTTGCGCTTATAGCTCTTTCAAGGGCGCTGTACCCTTCCTATGACCTTGTTTGCGTATCAAGCGAAGAAAAGGCACCCGCGGAGCTGAGAGAATTTTTGAAAGACGGCTGCTATCCCAATTTAAGCTGTGTTCTGAAAACCAACGAAAACAAAGAGCTGCTTTCAAAAATCGCTCCTTTTACGGACAGCTACCCTATCCCCGAAAAGGGCAGCGCGTATTATCTTTGCGAAAACTGGGCTTGCGCCGCTCCCGTTTTCAGCATTGAAGAAGTTAAAAGGATGCTTGGAAGCGGGCAAATTTAAAGGACTTTGGCTTTGCCAAAGTCCCGTTTCTTATGGATTCATCAGTATTCTTGACGCCTTTTTAAGCTCGTTTAAGAACATCTTGTCGAGCTCTGTGGGGCTGTATTCAGCAAGGTGAATGAGTATGTCGCAGTATCTGAGCTTTACTCCAGTCAGCTTTTTCTGGACTACCCCGTGCTTTTTTATAAGCTCCTCCGGCTCGGGGGCTGTCAGCATATACGCGTCGGTAAACCTCGAGAGCAAATCAAACTGGCTGCCCCTTTCGTAAATATATATTTTTCTGCTGTCTTTGGCGGGTCTTATCTCCTTTTGCTGAACGGAGGCGGGAGGCACTGTGGTGTCGCCATGGTCAAGCTCTATCATGCCCTCAAGGTCCTCGGGGCGGATTTCCTGTTTTAGGGCAAGGGGGCTTTTTTCGTTCAGCAACACGCAGTAGTCAAACTCCCAAAGCTTTTCGTGGGAAATCTCCTTATCGTCAAGGGTGCCGAAAAAGTACTTTTCGTGCTCCGTTCTGCAGCGGATTATGCCGAGACTAAACTCCCCTCTTACCACATTGTTTATGGTCTTGGTGGCATTGGTTTCCTTGTAATTAAGCTCTATTTCTTTCTTCCTGTCCAGTTTTTCCGCAAAGTTCACAAGCGCCATGCTTATATAACCCGTTCTCGGGGCGGATAGGCTGAAAACCTGCCTTGAAGGGTCGGAGGGTCTGTAGAGGGACTCCATTTCCTCAACCTGCTTTAAGATGTTTTTTGCGTATGCAAGAAAGGTCTGACCCTTGGCGGTGGGTATCATGCCCTTTGAGGTGCGCCTGAAAATCGGCGCGCCGAGGTATGCCTCAAGCTCCTTGATGGCTTTGCTGAGGTTGGGCTGGGACATATAAAGGTTCTCCGCCGCCTGTGTTATGGACGCCGCCTTTTCGACTTCCACCGCGTACTTTAAATGCTGTATGTTCATATTTACCTCCCATAAAGGGATTATTGACAAATGAATTTCTTTTTTACATTATAGCACTTTTGCACAATAGTTCAACCGAAAATTTGAATAGATACGACAATATCGATAATCCCATATCGATAAAGGAATACTTATATTCCATTTATATAATTGCTGCTAAATGCTGCCAATGATAGACTGTAAGTGAAAGGGGTGTTGATAATGAATAAGCTGACAATACAGCGTTTGCCGCTTTGCTTAACCACAATGACGGGACCCCACTGTAGAGGGCAGGAAAAGTTTTCATCAGCGGCAACAGGTAATTCCACTAATTAATAAAGGGAAATTAAGTTCAACTACTCTACCCTTTTCGAATAAGGAGAACGGATATGAAGAAGATTTACGATATAATAGACAGCGTTGAAACACTGGAAAAAGCTTTTAAGGATATAAGAGAGGCGCAGAAGGTTTTCGCCACATATACCCAGGAGCAGGTAGACAAAATCTTCCTCTCCGCAGCAACCGCGGCAAACAAGGCGAGAATCCCTCTTGCCAAAATGGCGGTTGAGGAAACGGGAATGGGCGTGGTTGAGGATAAGGTAATAAAGAACCATTACGCTTCGGAATATATCTACAACGCATACAAGGACGCTAAAACATGCGGAGTCATTGAAGAGGATAAGTTCTACGGAATAAAGAAAATAGCCGAGCCCCTCGGAATTATCGCGGCGGTTATCCCCACCACAAACCCCACTTCAACGGCGATTTTTAAGGCTCTTTTGGCTCTCAAGACAAGAAACGGTATAATCATCAGCCCCCACCCGAGAGCAAAGAACTGCACCATAGAGGCTGCAAAGATTATACTTGAGGCTGCCGTAAAAGCCGGCGCGCCAGAGGGAATTATCAGATGGATTGATGTGCCGTCCCTTGAGCTTACAAACCTTGTTATGAGAGAGGCGGACATTATCCTTGCAACAGGCGGCCCGAGCCTTGTAAAGGCCGCATACTCATCGGGCAAACCCGCAATAGGCGTGGGCGCCGGCAATGTTCCCGCCGTTATCGATGAAAGCGCGGACATTAAGCTCGCTGTAAATTCCATTATCCATTCAAAGACCTTTGACAACGGCATGATCTGCGCCTCTGAGCAGGCTGTTATTGTGCCAGAAAAGATATACATGGCCGTTAAAGACGAGTTCGAAAAGAGAGGCTGCTATTTCCTCAAGGGCGATGAGCTGGATAAAGTCAGAAAGACAATAATCATAAACGGCGCGCTCAACGCAAAGATAGTCGGTCAGCCCGCATACAGAATCGCAGAGCTTGCGGGAATAGAGGTTCCCAAAGACACCAAAATCCTCATTGGCGAGGTTACAAGCGTGGAGCTGTCCGAGGAATTCGCCCACGAAAAGCTCTCCCCGGTCCTTGCGATGTATAAGGCCAAGGATTTTGACGAGGCGATTGAAAAGGCGGCCCGTCTTATTGAGGACGGCGGTCTGGGTCATACATCCTCGCTGTATGTCGACGCCTTTAACGCAAAGGAGAAGGCGGAGAAATTCGAAAGGGCTATGAAAACCTGCCGAGTTCTCATTAATACACCCTCCTCCCACGGCGGCATCGGCGACCTTTACAACTTCAAACTGGCTCCCTCGCTGACACTCGGCTGCGGCTCATGGGGCGGCAACTCGGTATCCGAGAATGTGGGAGTAAAGCACCTTATAAATATCAAAACTGTTGCCGAGAGGAGAGAGAACATGCTCTGGTTCAGAACGCCCGAAAAGATTTACATTAAGCGTGGCTGCCTGCCCGTAGCCCTCGATGAAATTAAGAATGTTCTCGGCAAAAAGAGGGTATTTATAGTAACGGACAACTTCCTTTACAAAAACGGTCTTATTAAGCCCATTACGGATAAACTGGATGAAATGGGCGTTGTATACACAACCTTCTTTGATGTTGAGCCCGACCCGACACTTGCATGCGCAAGAGAAGGCGCAAAAGCCATGAGAGACTTTGAGCCCGACTGCATTATAGCCGTCGGCGGCGGCTCCCCGATGGACGCCGCAAAGATTATGTGGGTACTTTACGAACATCCCGACGCAGACTTTGAAGACATGGCTATGCGCTTTGCCGACATTAGAAAGAGGATATACACCTTCCCCAAGATGGGCGAAAAAGCTTACTTTATCGCCATCCC
>Ga0116168_1000968_pt1 | contig 24129 bp, 29 predicted proteins | sample AD_UKC129_MetaG_FD_89795 | JGI IMG/M metagenome (GOLD analysis project Ga0116168, IMG submission 89795) | Active sludge microbial communities of municipal wastewater-treating anaerobic digesters from Canada - AD_UKC129_MetaG | ecosystem: Engineered > Bioreactor > Anaerobic > Digestate | place...
CCGGGCTTGTGACCGTCTGCCCGCCTCCTTGTTGTTGTGTTGTTGTCGTCCTGTTTGATTTTATTATATCACAATCAGAATGCAATGTAAACAGCTAATTTATCTACTAAAGCTCTTAATTGCATTTTTCAGTGCTGAATCTTTTATCGCTTTGTCTAACAGGAAAGATCTTGCCAAGTCATTGATTATGTTTTGCTTTGCTGTGTTATTCTCAATATTGACATAGCTTTCGATATTGAGCATCTTAGACTTTCCTACTGCTGGAAACGATAGAGTTTTTCTGTTTAACAACGGATCATTTATGAAGTTCTTGCTCCTAATTGCTTTTATGTTTTTATATGCTGTGTTGCCATATTCATTTAGAAGATTGTCTAAAACATACTTTTGAATTTCATACTTTACATTATTTGTTTCAAACAAAAACGTTAACACTTGAATTAGCTCTTGCTTGTTTGCAAACCTAATGTATTCAAGCAGTTCATGAATTACTTCCTTGTTGTCTTTACACATGTATATAGAAAACGTCTCGTAATCATTATCACGTATTGCTTTTTTGGCAAACCTCCAGGCAAGTGAAGCGCATTTGTTATTGTAAAATCTATTAAGTAATTTGCAACTTGAGCCATCTTCATGCTCATACATTACGATTCCATTGACGACTTTTGCTTCAGCAACCTTATCACAAGGGCAATGTATTTTCACATCAACCCCTCCTTTATGATTGCTTTTGCCATCTCTTTTGGAATGTCTTCAATAGCAATCGATTTGTAGCCATCCTTTGCGAACCCGCCTATTGCGAACTTTACTATCTTGGCTATTTTATTTATATCGCTCTCGAGCATTCTGACCTCATTCTGAGACTCAATGAAGTCACCATCTGATATTACTATCACAAGGTTTCTTTTGCCCTTGAATTGATATCTTAGAACCTCTTGATATGCGCTCCTTATTGACGTTCCTCCTGAAGCTACAGGATTTATTGTTGCTTTCTCTATTCCACTATCGAATGTCTTATTTGTGTAATGAGTGGAGTTAAAATCAATTTGCGCTGTCCTTATGCCGTCGATATTCTCTAGTGCCGAAAGCAATATGATGATTGACTTTGCATAATCATCTTTGACAAAACTTGTTGAGCCTGATATGTCTCTTAGTAAAACAACGTCAAGTAATACTCTTTCCTTTTTCCTGTATTGGTAGTCTTTGCCTTCTTCTCCAATTATGCTATTGATATAAGCTGATTGTTGCTTCGCAAAGTTAAGATCACCATCACTTGCGGCAATATTCTTGAAGTCCACAAAAGCTCTATTAAATAAGTTTCTTAATGCAGCAATCTCGTTCTTGTGCTCAATCGCTGTTTGCAGGAAAAACGACGTTCTTTCCTTATTCACAACACTTACTGCATTTCCAGCCTTGTTGCCATTAAGACTTTTCTCTATCTTTTCTTTTACTATTTTTTCATCAAAGAACTTGCTTGCGATTTGCTTTTCGACTTCACTTGAATTATATTGACTTTGCTTCTTTTTCCTATCCTTTTCGGAGATTGCTTTTTGCTTTATCTCAATGTTGCTTGGCATGCTTTGGTTTGTTTGTAACATATTCTTTTGAATTAAGTTTAAGATTATCTCACATGCAATGTCGCAATCCTTCGGACTTCCTCGTCTCATTAAAACAACAAAAGGCAACATCTTATTGATAAGTTCTTTGTTTGAGTTATCATTGATGATGTTATATCTTGCAAGATCAAACAAATCGTAAATTATACTTTCAACGGACCCATTTTTTGGATTTTCTTTGTTTCCATTTATTTCGCTTTGAAGTGTTGATAGCAAGATGTTGAAGAATATTGATGATTCAGGAAAGTCATACGACATTTGATATTCAACTCTTGCATCCTCAAGTATGTTCTTAATTGTCTTTGCAAGATTGCTTTTATTTGCATCATCCTCAAATATAGTGTACTTAACATGTGCCAACTCATGTAACGTGAATGCTGCTTCAAACACGTCCATAGTCACATAATCGTATAGCCACGAATTCTCCCATAGCTCTTTTATCTTTGCCATGTTTAGAACTATTTTGTATTTGCCATCTTTTTCCTTTGAACACATGGCATATTCAAAAGCAAGTTCTTCGGGTTTGGTTGTTTCAATTCTTTCTATTTCCACTTGCTTATCAGGACAAATGGCGGTTACATTTATGTTTATAGCCATGACGTCCTCCTACAAAGCAATTTGCTTAATGCGTTCTTTGGTTTCGGTTACATCATAGAATCCCATATCAATGTCAAGGTAATACATAAACGCCTGCAAGATTATGTTCCTAAAATTATCAACGCCAACCCTTGTTACATATCTTGTGAATTGAGCCATTTCTTTGCCATTAAGTTGTCCCACGTCTCTTACTTTGCCATTGAATATCCTATCAGCAATTACTCTTCGTACACTTTCAACATTTGATCCACTCGTGAAATATGCATCATCTTCGGTCACCTGACTAGCTTTCTTCTTTGGAGCTATTTGAAGTAGTACTGTCGCGATGCTGCTATTCCTCACCGAGAGGGGGTAGTCATCACTTCTGAGCTCACGCATTAGACTTACTATATATTTAATCACTGGCTGAGGAACATTCATCTGAGAGTCATATTCATCCTCTAGCATTTTGTTCACAATTTTAACTTCGTCTTCCCAAGACGGATAATCACAATACATTCCAACCAACCTTTGTGCAAAGCTTTGTGGCAACTTTACATTACCTGAATATTTTGAATCATTTGCACAAAAGATTATCCTGAACGTTTCCTTGCTGGCAACTGTCTTGTCCCCAATGCTTGTGATCGAAGTCCTATCAAGAATTGAGTTAAACATAAGCAACATTTCCTGCGTTGAATGAGTTGCCTCATCTATAACAATAATGCCACCTTGCTCCATACATTCGGCAACAACGCCATTTACAGCTTCCAAAGAACCATTCTTCAATCTTAAACCAAGAATTAGAGATGTCTTTGTTTGCTCAGGACTAAGTTGAACATAATATGCGGGAACATTCATTTCGCTTGCATATTTCTTTGCTATATTCATTGCAATTATAGACTTGCCAGAGCCTGACGGTCCAGTAATGTAAAGAGGCCAATTAGTCCTTTTGATTATCTTGTAACCTTGCTTAAAGAACTTAATTGGCTCATTTCCAACTATGCTAGGAACATTTGAAAAATCCAATGTGCTAATCATAATTATTCCTCTTTCATTATGTTTTTATTCATTTTACAATTGCGGCACGTTAAACAAGATCGCCTAACGTGCCGCAGCATTCATTTACTCGAACTCATCGAAGTCGTCAAAGTCTTCGTCTTCGTCTTCGTCTTCGTCTTCATCATCCTCGACCTTTGCCTTCTTGCTCTTCTTGGCGGGAGCGGATTTCTTGGCGGCTTTCTTTGCAGCCGGCTCGTCCTCGTCCTCGTCAAAATCGTCCTCGTCATCGTTGTCGTCATCAGACGCCGGAGCGGCTTTCTTAGCAGACTTCTTCACGGGAGCTTCTTTTTCCTTCTCTTTCTTTGCGGGAGTCGAAGTAGTTTCCTCATCCTCATCGGCGCCCTCATCGACGACTCCATTTGCGTTGCATACAGCGGCCTCAAGACGACGAATGGAGAAGAAGTCAGGGAATCCCTTGAACACGTTTCTCTGCTCGGTCGTAAGACCGGTCAGGAAGATAACGGCCATGGGTTGACGTTTTGCAACGAACTTGATTACATCGACGTTGCCTTCATTGATTGCGTCCACCAAATTTGCGAGCTTGATGTCTTTAGCTTTGAGTTTGTTTGTCATTTTAGCATTCTCCTTTATCATTATAATTTTTTGAGGTTACCTGCCTCATCAGCTCCAGGAGGTAATTTCTGGAGGACGGCCGTTATGGCCGTTTCGGCTTTAGCTGCAATATGCAAGGTTTTCGTTATCACGTTTGGCGATTTCAACCTCTGTAATTATAATATCACACCAGCGTCAATATGTAAATAGCTAAATTAAAATTTTTTAATGTTTTTTTGCAAGTTTCTTTCTGCTAATACCAAAGCATGCATTAGACATGGCGCATCTTGAAGCTCTCGTGCATCCTATGGACTTACATATTCTTTTAGGTAGTGTATTATTCTTCAAAAAGTTTTCCTTAGCTTCGTTAATCTCGTAGAGCCTCTTGACATATGGAGCTGCTTGACCAGGTTCATATCTTACAGGAAAGATTTTGAACTCTTGTGTGTTCTTGTCCTCCACCAAAACAAATCCTCTGGGAATACAAAGGAAGTGCATATATAATTGAAGTTGCTTTGTTCCTGCCGGATGGCTATCCTTCATTGACTTATAACTATATGTGTTGGCAGATTTGATTTCAACAACATATAGTTTGTTGTTTATTTCGACAACGGCATCTGGTGTCATATATAAATCGAACATTTTTGAATAGCCTCTATCCTCAATTGCTCTTGCAATGCCTGCTCTTTTGAACATGCTTTGCCATTTTTCATGAATTGAATTGCCTTCAGCAAAGATCCTTAGTAGGCCATCCGATATATTCTCTTCTTCGTTCCTTTTATAAAACAAAGATAGAACTTGTTCTCTTATACAAAAGGCAGAATCTGAAACAATTATTGCTGAAGCATGCAATCCTTTTCTTTCTTCCGCATTATCTCGAGGAATCCGAAATAAAGCATTTAGTTTTCTTTCCAACATCAAAGTTTCGATGTCTACCGCTTCATTAGCGATTGCATCCTTGATTCCTTTTTTAACACTATTCATCGTCATCTACCTCTATTTTATTTTGCTGAGATTTTTTATATTCCTCGTTTCTTTGCTTCATTATTTCCTTGCGAATTGCTTTCACCTCGTCGTTCGGAACAAATCCTCTGTCGAAGAACATTGTTAATACACATTCACCAAGAGGATTGCATACCTTTGATTTGAGAACCTTTACTTTCATTACAATTCCAACCGCTTCTTCGCTTGCTGAGTTTTTCGGGTTCTTGTTTGGAACCTTAATCCAGGAAACGCGATTTACTTGGAGTCGTAAACTACACGCATGCTTTAGTGCCCAGCCTCCAGGAGTGTGTGTCTTTGGACCAAACAATGGACCACCAACTACGTCTCGCACTTGATTTATGAAAATTAATGTTGTCATTGTTTTTTCACAACGAAAAGCAACTTTAGGAAGGTTAGCACTTAGCATAGCGGCAATTCGTCCTAATTGGCTTTCCTTCTCCATATCAGGTTCTTCAAATTGCTTTCTTGGAATCATGTGCGGGACCGAGTCGATAACAATACAAGGAACGCCGGCATCAGCAAACGCCATTACACTTTCCAAACATTGCTCTCCATATTCGGCTCTTCTTACAAATAGTTGCCCTTTTCTATTACCAAAAACCTTTGCTCTTTCGTTATCAAATGTTCCTTCAACAGGAATAGTTACTGCGACTTCGTGTTGAGCCATTAAGTGATAGGCCAAGCTTGTCTTGCCTGCGCTTTCAGGACCGGAGATTTCAATAATTCTTCCATATGGCATTCCACCACCGATTATCTTGTCGAGGTCCTCAAGTCCTGTTGACCAACGAGGGATATCTAGAATTGCTTTGCTTGAGTCCAGCGAGTAAATTGAGCCTTCGCCGTATTCCTTTTCAAGCTCCTTTAGTGTTGCAACCAACTTCTTGCGATCTACTCCTTTAGCCATGTCGATGTCTCCTATTCATTTATTTTTTTTGTGGTGTCAATTTCAAGACCACACATCAGATGAGCATAGTCCGATATTTTAACTAAGTCGTTCAAGTTTCTCGTTTTCTTGAATCGTTTTGCATACTTGATTATGTTGCCAAGAAAGAATCCTTCCGCAGTGTCTTTGCCCATCGCCATCATCAAGTCAATTGGCTCGGCTCCTTCTCCACCTTCCTTATAGTGTTCTGAGCCTTCTGTTCCAACGCAATAGTCTCTGCCAATTTTTCTTATTTCGTATACGCTCTTCATGTTGTTACCCCCTTGTATTATTATATCACATTCTTCTTGAGATGTATATAAATTTCTTCTCATATTCCAAAATTTTGTTTGTCCTTTCAAAACTTAATTCCTATTTCCTCTTCTACAGTTTCGAGTACGTCATCTAAACTCAAGTAACCTTTATTGATGCTATCGAACAGGTTATCAACATCTTGCATAAAACGACAAGCTCTAATATGACCAAAACCTAACTTATCGTGTAAACATAAAGCAACGCAAGCCATATAGTTCTTTACCGCAAAATCAATTGCATCTTTCAATGTTTTTTCTTTTATTCTTTCTTCTAGTGCTTTTATGTCTTTATCAGTTAGTTTCTTTTTAGCAATTGCTCTACGTTGTTGCCTATTCATGTTATCACCTCAATGTTTTTGTTATCTATTGGTTTAGAGCTCCTATTGTATCATCCTTTATCTCCGCCTTCTTTACGATAACAGCTATAACAGCATTGATATTGTATTTTACCGTTTTTCTTTGTTTTATACATATAAGATCCATATACAACAAAAGACTTACCACAATAACTACAAGTTTTAATCGTCATATTATATTCCTCCTTTGTTATTAGATATAACTACTAGATAATAACTAGATATATAACTACTAGATAATATCTATATCTATATCTATATCTATATCTATATCTATATCTATATTTATATTTATATATCGGGGCATTTAACTCAATGGTTTAATATCTTCAAACAACTCGGGTACAATCTCTAGCAATTGGTTTAGTAATTGGATGGCCAATTCACGAATTTGCGGATGTGCTGCTTTTGACGTCCTTAGCTTCAAAAAGTGTCTCCATTCACGAACGTTTGCTGTCATGATGACTTCCGTTTTTAGGCAATTCGGTAGCACCGCTCTCGCTTGTTCTGGCATGAATCCAAGGGAAAGTAGCTCAAAGTACGAGTCTTCTGCATTTTTGCATGCAATTTCAAACATCTCCCTGCTAGGGCCATCCTTAAAAAACTGAGGAAGGATAAATGTTAGCTCACCACTAAATTCTCCCTTTGAATAGTTGCAATACCTGGTGGATTCCTGGGAGTAGCTTGCTATCCTGTGTCTTACGATTTCGTGCGAAACACCTCTGTCACAAATGAACTTGACCGTGAAACTAACGTGTTCTAAAACAGATTCATGTCCTCTTTGGATAATATTTTTCACAAATGCTTTATGCGATTCATCGGTGATTAGTCGTTCGCTTTTATAGCATGTTCTACCCGCTGCTTCTATTTTCTTTAGCATTTCACGCCCATTAAGGTTGTCCATAATGCTAACGCTTGCATTGATTAGTCTCATACTTCAACACTCCTTTGCCATTATCTGACAACCAGATTTGATTGCACCAAAGCGATGTTTTCAGAAATGATCCTCTTTTTCCACTTTTTGGCATTGAATTCAAAAGCTCCTGCGTTTTCAAGAGCATCTTTCACTCTTTTATTGCATATACGTTTTGAAACTCTTTCTTCAAAATCGGGTCTATCAAGATATGGCCCTTGCGCCTCTATTTCGAGTGCAGCTTTTTCGCCAATGCCTTTAATAGAACTATACCCTCTCTGAATGCATTTGCCTCCGCCCCATTCAACTGCTTCATAATGCGCTGGCCCATTTATATGAGCCGGAAGGATAACAATCCCTTCTTGTGCAGCACATACTTCATACGCTTTTCTCTTAAGTTCATCATATTCATATCTTAATGCAGTGGCCCAGAATTCAACGGGATGATGAACTTTGTACCACATTTGCTCAAACGAAATAAGACAATATCCGACAGTATGACCCTTGTTGAATGAATAGGCAAAGAACTTATCAAACATTTCCTTCGCCGTTTCTTTGTCTACTCCGTGTTTCTTTGCTCCTTTTTGGAACTTTCTCCAGAAGTCTTCGTATGACTCCTCATACTTTGCCTTACTAGCTTTGTTGCCCGCAGGATTCATCTTTAAGATCTTATCTGCCTCTGCTCCTTCCAAGCCACCTATGTCTATAGCTATGGACTGGATTTGCTCCTGATATATGATAGTCCCGTAGGTGTCAGAAATGATGTCAGCCCAAGGCAACGTGTTATCTATTAGATCTCTATTAGTCTTATTCTTCGCATACATCAGAGGGATGCCGAGGGCCAACGGCGTAGGTCTATTCATTGCACTTGCTGCGCAAACATCATCAAAACAATCAGCTTTAATATTGATCAAGATGTCTTTAGCCGTTTGATGGACAAACTGGAAGATACCATCGGTCTTGCCTTGTCCGAAGGCTTTTAGAACTTTCTTATCTTCTGTGATGGAATCATCAAACCCTCTGTTAAACATCTCTCTCAGGTCACGGATTTGCTCGAGAGTAGCCAAGCCAAGGAAGTCGAACTTTACTACCTTGATTTTGTCCAAGTCAAATAGATCATATGCTGTTGTTCTTTTTCCATCCTTCATTACCTTAATAGGAACATAATCACTAATAGGCTCGCTTGCCAAAACCATACCGGCAGCATGAGTTCCTATATACCTTAGATGACGATACATCTTCACGAAGTGAATCAATATGTCATCATATAATTCATTATATTTATTGCACTTAGGGTCACAGGAAAGCTCTTCTAAGTCTATCTCGCCTTCACTATCTGTATAAGACTTGATGAGCCTCTTTACGCTTGCCTTTCCTTCGTCATCTACGTTGCACACCTTGCATAAATCATTTAGCAAACTATCCGATTGATAAAGACCATATGAACATACCTGCGCAACGCGATTGCCGTACTTGTCTTTCATGTATTGCATGACTTCGCCTCTTCTAGCTTTATCGAAGTCAATATCAATATCAGGCAATTTTACCTTGTCGATGCGCAGGAATCTCCCAAAATAAAGTTTATATTTTATGCTATCGACATCAGTTATTTTAAGAGCATAGTTGACGATTGAGTTGCAACCTGAGCCGCGACCTGGACCAACAGTGATTCCTTGTTCTTTTGCCCAAGCAATGTAGTCTTGCACAATAAGGAAGTAGTCTTCAAAACCATGAGCTTTTATAACCTCAAGTTCTTGTTTTGCTCTATCCCAATATTGCTTGTTCCACTTACCTCTATCTTTTAACCCTTGTTTTACCTTTTTTGTCAATAGCTCAAAACTATCTTGTGTTTCGTCAAACTTAGGTAGCTTTAGCTTTAGTTTCTCAAAGATTTCGTCTTCAATCGACTCATATAATTCGTCCATGTTAGCAAGGAGCGTTTTTAGTTCGTTCTTGTATTTTGGGTGCATCTTTATGAATCGTTTTGAGATTTCAACTTCTGACGGCATGTATCTGCTCTTGTATGTTTTTCTTATATTTTCAATATCATGCTTTGAGATTTCATGCATCTTGAGGTATGTGGAGAAATCTTCCTTCCTGCCATAGTGGCTATCGCTGGTTAAGATGCATTTGATGTCCAACTTTTTTGCAAGGTCCATAAGCTTTTCATTTATAGTCTCTTGCAATCCAGGCTCGCTAATCTTGTACGGTTGTATTTCAATGTAGAAGTCTTCTTTGAATATTGACTTGAATGCTTTAGCTAGTTTTTCAGCAGCAGGAATTTTATTCTTAATAATCAATTGGGACAATGGACCGGCTATACAGGCTGAAGTAACTACGATGCCCTCAGAGTGTCTTTTGAGATTGTCCATAGTTATTATACCATTATAATATTTCGTGTCTTCTGCCTCACTCAGAATCCTACAGATGTTTTGATAGCCTTCAACGTTCTTTGCGAATAGACATAAATGATAGCCTCTTCTTTTCTTCTCAGGATTGAACTTTGGCAAGAAATATCCTTCAACTCCAAGTACTGGCTTTATCCCTTGCTCTTTACAAGCAAAGTAATGTCTAATCAAAGTATTTGCTGTTCCATGATTTGATATACCGAGAGCTTTATAACCAAGTTCCTTTGCTATCTTTGCCAAATCTTCTGGTTTCCCAAACCCGTCAAAGTTACTAGCTTCATCATGCCTATGCAAATCAAAAAACATTAAACAACCCCCATGCCTGATAGCTTCTTCTCATTCTTTAGAGCTGTTTCGTAGTCACGTTTATACATATGAAGTGAGCCGGCGTTATGCATGTATTCGCCTACATCGATATTTAGCAACATCGCCATTTTGATTTGATTACAAGTGAAGAAGAATATGTCATAAGGAACTCCATTCCAAATGTCATTGCTTCGCATTGTTACGATGGTGTGCAGCTTATTGTCACGAATGAAGAATTGCTGAGAAACTGTGCAAGGAACGTCTTTACTTTTGTAAGTGAAAAAGTCAATAGGAGGCTTATAGTGCATAATTGCTTGTCTTGAATTTGGGTCGGCAGTTAACATTTTATAACACATATCAAATTGATCAAAGCCATAGTATTTTTTGATTAAGTAGCCATAGTTTGAGTTAACGTGTTCGCCGTCGTCACTCATTCTATCCCAGCCTTTAGTGTACTTCTGAATTGGTTTTAATTTGTTTGTTGCTGCTTCATACCAAAGGAATTCGCCAATGGCGTACTTGATTGACATATTGCGAATTTTGTTGTGGCTAAGATTGCGTGTTGGATTTTCGATGATAATGTGAGCATTAATGCACTCCCAAACTACATCTCCATCTCTTGACGGTTGCTCTTTATAGCTTTTCTTTACCTCCTCCCATAACATCAGCCATACGTCATCAATAGACTCTGCTCTAAAAATCATATTACTATTCATTTTTATTCCTCCTGCATTAGTTTAATTAGATTGCGCTCAAGAACTTGCGGCCCATACTTTTCTCGGACCATTTCATTTAGTTTATTTATTGTCTCATTGTAGTATTTTTTATAAAACACTATTTTTGTGTACATATTCAAAACATCGTCAGGCGTCTCAACAAGTAAATCACGATCTACATTAATAATATCTTCCCTAAACCCAGGAACCAACGTTGCGTATTCGGGCGACACAAGGGGAATAACACCGCGATAAATACACTCAATATATTTCGCTGTTATCCACCCCGGAGAGATTGGAGCGATGTATGTTACCTTACTCAAGAGCTGGGAATTATATATGAACTGCAGTGAGCGCTCGCCTCTAAATCGCTCGTCCAGGTCCTCTCCGCTGTTACGACCATAGATAACAACCTTAGCTTTTGGTATTCGTGCTGTCATCTCCTTTATATTTTTTATCCTATCCCATGTTGGTGTTTGATTTGCAATAACGACCATGCAATCATGCTTATATTCTAAATCCCTTGGCAATGATTCTTGATATACATTTGCTGCCTCAATGTTCAAGTATTTGGTTATAAACTTTTTGCCACCAATTTCGCATTCAAGACCAGCGGCTCCGGCAAACACGCAAATAGGAGGATTTATGATATATTTTGTAAGAGCATTCAGGCAACGAGGATCGGAGCACAATGCATACCATTTAATACCAGAGTTGATTATGTTAAGCAGTTTTTTACTTATGAATTGCTCACTTACACCAAGGAGAACAAATGCATAATCTATCTTTGGAACAAAGTCCGTGATTAGCTTAATGCTACCATTCGCTTTCTGTTGTTCAAGCGATATTAATATATTGTCTTCTACAACAAACACATTACGCAAAATTGAACTTAGCATTCGCAACAAATTATACGATTCATAATTGCCATTCGTGTTGCTCCGAATTGCTTCAGGCAAGTTCCTATCATAAACTATTTGCTGCCCCAACTTACCGAACAATATATTAGCCATTTTTATTCCTCCAAAGTCATTTTTGCTACTCTTCTCCTTAGCTCTGTGCTTGATAAGCCATGATCGCGTCGACAGTAGTGTATCTTGATGTTGTTATCCAAACACCAAGATTTGCCAGTAAAGTCCTTTCCTATATAGTCCGCACCAACAAATCTAATATCTATGGGCAACGACTTCAAAGCCAGGAGTAAATCATCCTCTCCCATCAAAGGAACAACGACATCAACCGCTTTGTGGGCATTCACTTGAACCCATCTCTCAAAAAGGGATTGCACAGGCTTATTCTTTTCAGGCCGATCAATTGTGGGATCTGCAATAAGACCACAATATAAGTAGTCACAATGTTCTTTCGCTTCATTCAGGTATAAGACATGTCCGGCATGTAACATATCACCGACGACAGACGCAAATCCAACAATCTTACTCATACTTTCTCATCTCCTCAGATAATTCAGCAAGCCTCGGAAGGAGGATAGCATAATCGTCCTTGTTGTTATACCTATACTTTATTAAACGAACCCAGCAAGTGAACTCGAGGACTCTGACAATATCATATAGACCAATGTTACGTAGTAATATGTCCAGTGACTCTAAGAACGCATCATCATCCACATTACTTGCATAATACATCTTGTTATACTTATTGTAAGACATGCGAAGTTTTGCAAGGTCCATAAGATATGAAGAGAAGTGTTTATGAATCTTTGGATCGATGAGGTATATCTTTCCATTGCCTTTGACGATTGCATTCATTGACGTGAGGTCACCGTGGCTAAATGATGGAGTTATCAAGTGGCCATACTTTGCAATCAAGCGACTTGCTTGTGCTACGTATGATTCGACTTCAGGATCGACGTTGTTTGTCTCAACATATTTGATGTATTTTTCTAAGTCAAACTCATAGTCGCCAGGAACACCAGCAAAACTGATAGCAATCATGGCCAAGCTTGTAGCTATGTTTTTATATTTATCAAATTCTATTTCGTTTGCAGGTCTTCCCATTATGTATTCCATACGCATTTTGTTATATGTTCTGGAATAAACCTTTGGAACATTGTACCCGTTTTCGGCAGCCACGTCAAACCAATCATTGACTTCTAGTGCATCAACATCGCTACACTCTTTGACTACATACTTCCCAAGTCTTTCGATGTATTCATTTGAGCCGCCCTTATATGATTCAAATGTCCCATACAAGAACTCGTCTGGCGTCATTGCAGCATCATCAACATAGACATCTGCAATAGGCTTTCCAAATCGAAGTTCTGAATATGGAACATTGTACTTTTTAAGCCACGCTCTTAGCGTTGGCCCCTTTTCTTCCTCTATCTTTTTGATGTCGCCATTGCACGAAATTTGTCCTCTTGATGTGTACAAAACAAATTCTATCCCTTGCTTTGAAAGCTCTTGCATTTTACGAATCATATCAAGGTTTGGGATAGCATTTTCATAATCTCTATTCCTATGGGTGGATATTGTATCATCAATGTCCATCACTATTCTTGACCTCATCATCGCTATTCTCCTTTCACAAATCGAATCAATTCATCCATCTTGTCGCTATTCGAAAATACGTCATTGTAGTTGACTTTTAGTATTGTCATACATGAGGAATCAAGCATTCTGTTCATTTCATTGTTTAATGCATTGAATGTTTCGATGTCTCCCCAGCCTCTAAGCTGTTTTGTTCTGCGCACAACGCTTTCGATTTCGTCATATACATAAACAAGCCTTACATTTCCAAGCTCATTCAAACAATAGTCTATTTCGGCAAATAGTTTGCTTTGCTCATACCTATTATAATTCCTCTTGACAATGCCATATGCATACTCAGTGAAATGAAAACGATCAAACCATATTGGAATCTTGATAAACTTTAGGACATCTATCATCGCTTTCATGTACCCATACGTTGCGTCAATCTTATTTACATTTGAGAAGGGTGTTCTTGAGTTATGAATGTAAATATCGGGATCAACATTTTCGTGTAGGTACTTGATTATTGATGATTTGCCTGTGCAATTTAATCCTTCAAATATTATTGATTGCTTACTCATTCGGGGCACCTAACTTTCTCGAGCCCATTACGATCTCTTACTTTGTTTTGAACATCGATGAATGATTGGAATAACTCATCTTCACTTATATTACAAGCCATTACAAGGTTCATAAAATACAACAAACAATCAGTCAATTCCCCAAGTACTTCTTCATGATTGTGATATTTCTCATCGCCACCAGTTCTGCTCATACCACTTTTCCATCTTTTATCAGCTTGTAATACTTCTCCAATTTCAGATATTAAGCCGAGAGCATATGGGGATATCAAATCCGGTCTATCACTTGGAAGCTCTGCACCTAATAAGTGCTTTTGCAAATCTCTTTGACACATAAACATATACTCAAGCTTATCCATTTTATTCATTTTATTCACTACTTTCTATTCTTTTATTTTATTCATATAGTGATAGTATAGGAAAAGTAATATAGCACATTATGTTGCTTTACTACTTTTCCTATATCTTTACAGATTGTCTACTTGACACCACATTGTCTTACTTACGACTTTTTGACTTCTTCTTTTTGGTTGCTTTTTTGCGGGGAGGCGGAAGCTCCTCTTCTTCATCTTCGTCATCGTCGTCGCCGTCGTCATCAAAGGGAGGCTCATCATCGTCGTCATCTTCTTCTTCGTCGTCAAAATCTTCATCCTCGTCTTCATCTTCGTCAAAATCGTCGTCGTCATCATCATCGTCGTCTTCAACCAGATCTGGCTTTGATTTCTTCTTTGCTAGACTTTTGGTGTTGCGCTTAGTGTTGACTGTTTCTTCCTCATCGTCATCAAAGCTATCGCCTTCGTCAGTGATCCTGTTGAACGCTTCAAGACAAAGCTCAAGGATTTTCTTTTCGCTAAATAACTTTACTTCCTTGTCAAACTTAGAGATCTTCGGAACCGCCGTGCACTGATATGTAGTTGATGTTCCAGTCCCGTTTCTCTGGACAACAATGTCCTGCTTTGTGATGTCGCCAATCACTTCATAAAGGGACATTAACGAGAATATTGGCGTTGCCTTGTTTGCTTTATAGAGGAATAACTCAACCTGCTTTGTTTCATAATTGTAGACATTCCAACAATACAACGTATTTGTTCTGGCCTCGGGATTGTTGCAATTCGGGCAATCCTTTCCGTATTGTTCAAGACATGGATGATTGAACCCATTCCACTTATCATGGAAGACAATCTGCGTACAATCCTCGAAGTTCTGAAGGAACCTGACTCTTACCTTCGCGCCGGATTCACGAATCTTGAAGAAGTTCTTGAATGCGGCATTGTTGTTCTTGTTGATTTCGCTTTTGATTGCTTCCAACACGGACCTGCTTTCTTTTGCCACGACTTATTACCCCTTTCAGTTTATAGTTATTTTTGGTGCCTGTATATATATTAATACAAACAACACAAAATGTAAATAAGAATTATTGATAATAGAAGTTTATATTGTCAATGGTTTTATAATAATTGCTGCGTTGCATATTTCTGAACCAATCACTTGAATTTGTGTCTATATGCGTTGCCCAAAAATATACAACATTGCTAGGTAAATCAACTTCTCCTTTTAGAACAGCCTCTAATGCCAATTCATTTGTTTTATTTGGCGTAGCTTTATTTAATGCTCCATTTGCTGTAGGAGTAAATTGAATCGTTGGATTGCTTTGGAATATAACATCATGAATTGTGTTAGGAAAATTGCTTGACTCCAATCTGTTGAATACAACTTGAAGAACAGCTTTTTGACATTCTATGCTTTCTGTGTTTGCTTCACTATATACTAGCTTGAGTAATAACTCTCGCTCGTCGTTTGTAATATCATATACATAAGGCTTATACATAGTATCCTCAGAAGATGCTGATCTTTGTTCAGATAACCAGAGATATTCATCTAAGGTATTTATATTGGTGGATAATACGGCGTTCATCTGAAAGAAGTCTGAATGACTAATGACAAAAGGATTGACTAATACATTACCATCTCTTGGCCATAAACCGTATGTAAGAAAAATGACCATAAAAAGAACACTGAAAAATATACATTTATATTCCTTCTTTAGCTTTCGCCTTTTGCGAAGATGTCTGCCTCTACTCATAATATTCACGTCCTTTTATTCGCTTTAGAGTTTTGGACCATGCTATATTAAATTCGTGTTCCTTCATATCTCCAATATCTTTTCTATGATTAGGAAACGCGAACCTAACAACATCAAAGTATTGTGCAAGATATTTTGTTCCTTCTTCTCCCGATGGCGTATTATCCAAAGCTGATATTACTTTTGTCCCATATTGTTGGAGCTTACTTATTTGCTTTTCGGTTATTTTCCAGCCAAGTATTGCACAACTATTCGTTACCCCAAATTGAACAAGCCTGGCATAATCAAGAAAACCCTCCGTAATTACAGGCCATGGTTTATCGTAGTTACCTACCAGCGTTCCTCTTCTGCTAAACCCTTTATTGTATAGATATTTCCTATCAATATCACGACCGTTGAATTCTTGTGTAGTAGCTCTACATACATAGCCTTTGAATTCTCCCATATCAAGCATTGGTGCAATGACGCCATAGATGTGATTATAGTTCTCTCTTACATCAAGCTTGTTTAGCACTTGTGCCTCATATCCTCTTTTGAACAAATATGAGTCTTTGTCCGCATTAGTCCAATCGGTCTTAGGCAATGAATAAAAGTATAACTTTGCTTCCTCAATAGCTTCTTTGTTTGTCATTGGCTTTTGAATATGAATCTTTATTTTGCTATTCTTTGCCATGCCTTTTTTGATTTTACCTATGAGAAGCATAGCTTCCATTTCACTACACTTTTCCATTTGCTGTACAAACTTTATTGCATTTCCTGAAGCACAACAACCAAAGCAATAGAATGAATCAGCAACGACATCAACCTGCATACTTGGTTTTACATCTTCATGAAATGGACAGAGAACTTTGACCTTATCCTGAATGTTATCACCGATTAGGCCATAATACATTAAAATACTAGCGAATATATTCATGACTATACCTCTAGATATTCTGCTATGTCAAAATCGTTAGATTTTATATTGTGCTCCTATTACAACAATTCAAATTTCTTTACCCTTTGTAGCTTAAACACATTAGTATCTTTTACTTCATAACAACCGTCAATATCTTTCAACGAGATGTTGCCATGTTGCAACGCAAGACCAAGCTTGTGTTCGTCAATGACTTCTACCTTGTTGATGAAGGCCTTCAATTCATCTCTTAGCTCCGGATGATTCTTGACAAATTTCTTTAAGCCTTCCTGCTCAACAACCATGAGCGTGTTAGAAACAAGCTTACGCTTTTCTTTTGGCAGCTTTGCTTTGATCATCTCAAGGTCATAACTTACCCTACTTGATGTGTAAACGGATGCTTGCAAGAACTTAGGATTATCGTCCTCAACAATATAAACATCGATGTTGTTGTCAAGCATTTCAGTCTTAACCTGATTACGATACGCGTTTGCTTCATTGGTAAGCTTCTTGGCTTCCAATTCTTTTGCTTCGATTTCTAGAATAAGCTTTTCGCTATCACCAGTAGCTCTTCTAATTATTTTGCTCTCCGCCATCTTTAGTACCTTCTTTCTCAACTTTATTCGTTATCTCTTTAATCTTTTCAACGCTATTCAAAATCTCATCAAAATCCTGTTTTGTCATGCGTGAACTAGCAAACACTCTGCTAACTCGTTTAATGATTTGACTTGTAAAATGCTCAATTGCCACAGGCAACGGCTTCATTATTTTTCACCTCCTTCCGCCTGTATTTATTGTATCACATTGGACAGATAATGTAAATAGTTTTCGGGAAAATTCTGAAAAAATATTCGAAATAGTCAGAAGATGCTAGAGGACTTCAGATGACATCGGATATTCAAGCCATAGATTTATATTGGCCAGGTATATTCTGTCACCTCGGCACCCTTCGACAGGTCGACTCAAACTTCGATTAACTCTGCGATCTCGCCAAGTCTATATAGATTGTGAATAAACTCCTCGTCTGTCTGGTTTTTGTTTTCATAGGTAACACCATACATTCTTTTGATTCTTTTGATGACCTGCTTCTTATAATGATCATTTGAATCATTCTCCTTTGCTCTCCACAATTTAGCTTTAGCTCTCAAGTAAATGACAATGTCCTCATAGTTGTCAAACGATAACCATTCGCCTGTCTTCTTTAGCTTTACTCTAATCATTTGCTTCCTCCTCCTCCTATTTGCCATTGCGGTTGAATGCTTCAATTTCTCCAAGTTTTATTGCCGTGTATTCCCACGCTTTGCTTAATGGCATCGTTGACATATTCCATTCGAAGTAGCCTTCGCTTATAATGTCCATGTATGACTTAGGTGGTAATTCAAGCTCTCTAACGCCAGGTTGCATTTTGTACATGAACGCTTCATAAAACTTATTGCAAGGTCCTTCAACAATACATCTTACTTTCTTATAAAATTTTGGGAACCCTTCATATTTATCCAATGCTTTTATGTCGCTTTTTGTTACTTCGTAAACAACACCCTTAACAAACGATCTTTTCTTTTTCTCATAGGCAACATCAGCAAACTTTCTAAACTCCATCCTTGCGTTGTATAGCGTTGCTTTGAACATTGGCTTTGCTTGCGGGCACCTCTGCTTCATCTGCCTCTTGCTTATGTTGGAGCCATAAGCAAAGTATAACCAAGTCTTTCCTCTAGGCTTTTGCTCGTTGTCGTTGAGAGCGTCCTTGAGTGTACCATTCTTCGCCATCTCTCTAAGCAACCTATTAAGTTCTCCACTTGTCATAACTTTAATATTTGACATTTTCCTGCCTCCTACATTGTATGGAGCGCGGCTTATGCCGCACTCCTTAATTTTTTTGCGCGATCCCTGAAATATTTACCCATCTCAAACATCTCATCTGAGCAGGTTGCTCTCCTTACGATTCCAAGCATATTGTATAGACATCCAAGGTGATTATACTCTCTTTCAATTTTTGCGACGATTGGGAATTTGCTTCTTTCGACCATGAGTTGTGTGAACATAATCCAATTGATTATTTTGTCTGCATCGGTTGTTCCGGCACCCTGCCTGAATTCAATTGTTCCGCACTTTACATAAGATTCGATGTTTAACTTCATGTATCTTGTTCCAAAGATGTTTCTTATGTCGTCTATTGTTTTACATTTATTAAGTCTTGCAACCAGATTGTCATAACCGTAAGTAATTAATGAGCGGCAATATCCGTTGTTGTTTCCTCTTCTACTGATTGGTTGAAGTGTATCGATGAGGCCTTCGTACTTGGCGTAAGAAATATACAGATTCCGGAAGTTTTTTACGCTTAAGTCGCCAGCATAGTGGTGAACATGCAATCCGCACCTTTTGTTAACCCTGCATCCAAGCCTGTTCAGGACTGAACACACCTTCTTGATCTCTTCCAGTCCTTCGTGGCCTTTGAGCACGGGGCTTACCAGTTCGTTTCCACAAGAAGCATCAGTTATTAGTTTCCAATAACTTTTCGTTGTGTGGTTGTAGCTTTCGGAGTAAGCATTGATTCCGGCATCCCTTAATGCCTGTGCGATTGCTTCTCTGCTATGAGAGCCTGGAAGAAACTCAATTTCAACCCCGTATGTTCTTTCATCGTTAAACTTTGCAAATCTTCTCATTTTCATATTCTCCTTTTTCTATTTTGGAAGTATTCCTTCCTCCTTCTAGTATTATAATATCACACCACTCTCAAAATGTAAATAGTTTTTTGTAAATTTCGTAAAAATTTTTTTTGAGAATATTCAAACAAAAAATAAAGCATTTAAACTTAATCAAACGCTTTATTATATATATATATTATTTTATATATATTATTTTATTTATCTGTATTCACCTTCCAACTATAAATAAAAAAGCCCCACCCATTTCCGGGTAGGGCAAAAGGAGGATGGCCTCTCTCACTTAAAATTATAATTAAACATAATTCCCCACTGGGGGCTCTTACCCCGCCAGTCAGTCGTTAGTCCAAAATCCACCCGTCCGTCTCCTTCCAAAACCGGTGCCGATAGTTTTAGCCCCGGCCCTCGTTCGGAGACTCCGAATGTCACCGGCCCAACCCTGCCAGCGGGAATTATAAAGGGTGGCTATACTGATAAATCTGTGCGGCCGATTCACCCTTAAACTCCGCCAGCTTCGCCTCGAGGAGCTGATCTAACCAGTTCTGCACCGGACCAATTGCGGCCTCAAGAATTCCAAGGCTATTCTTAGAAATGGTTGCCATAAATATATTTTTGGCCTTATTTAGTGCGGCCTGTTTCTCCTGGTCCGTTAGTCGCCCATCCTCGGCAGCCTTTTTCAAGTCATCAACCAGCGTCTGTTTGACAGCCATGACCGCATTCTTCGCCACCCGCTCCGCTTCATTAATGGAAGCAAGGATGGACTGTTTAGCTACTCCTTCATTCAAGGCATTCGTCTTCGCTTTGAGGAATGCCACCCCGTACCCAATCAACGCCATCAGTAAAGCCGCAATCACCGGCAACAACATTTGAACGATTTCCAAACCAAACTTTTCCCACATAAACAAACACATCCTTTCATTTTTTCAAATATAAGAGAGAGGCATAAAAAGGAGCGGTATTGTTCCGCTCTCTATTTAAGCAAAGTCTTTTTGCTCCAGAAGGGTATAAGAAAAGCTGTTGCCCCAATTGGCCTTAGCTCGCTCTGCTAAATCCATCATTTCGTTAAACTCTTCTATATCGGCAAACACCTGGCATCCAGCGGACCACCTACCGACATTCTCTGAAACACCATAAGATGACGCATGATGAAGGTTTATACCAAACATACCGGTCTGCTCATTTGGAGAATCAAAGTCCAGAATATCATCTTTATTTCTATCGCGAATTACAGTTACCGGCCTTGCCTGTACAAGCGCTTTATACTTTCCTTTATGCAATCCGATTTTCCACATTCCCCGATATTGCCCGGGCTTTAGAATCGCTGTTCCATTAACGTTCATCGGATGCTTTAAATAATATTGTCCTGGGTCCGTCGTTATGGAGTAACTATGCAACGTCCATTTCCCTTTAAATTTCCAAAAAACATATAGTGTGTCATCAAACTTTCCGGGAGTTTTATTTTCGGAGCGAACACCAACAATATTTAAGTTATAGTCTTTTCGCTCATCCTCAAATACCACATATCCTTTTCGTTTCATAACGTCAATTAATTTTCGAACATCCACTACCATCACCTCGCGATAATCTTTTCTGCCCCCGCTAAGGTACCTAGAATTAAAGCCATTGTCGTTATGAGCTTGGCGACCTCGACAATAATCGGTTGCCATAGGGCGGCATTGCTTGGTTTTTGCTGCTGTAACTGTTTCAGTATTTCTTTTATCTCCTCAATGTCTTGCCGGGTGTTTTTGTAGTACACCCCAGTTTTGGCCTGCTCCGTTTCCAAAGCCCTGATCCTGGCTTCTTGGCAACACTGGTGTTCCATGCCGTCCGCCCCTTTCGAATGCAATATTAGGCCGGGGTATCTCGCCCAAATCCCCGATATAAATCTTTCTTTATAATCAATATAAAGCAACCAGGTTTGTTGCCGTGGTATCGGTTGCATATACCCTTTTAACCCTAATTGGCAAAATTGATCCTGATGGTACGTTGCTAAAAACAATAGCCGTCCCGCCGGTTTCCAAATCCACCTTAATATCTCCTGCCCCGCCAACCCAAATGCCTCTGGCTACATTAAATAAATCTTCAGTGTCGCTCGGGGTCACAGGTTCAGCATTTGCCGGAAATTGCAGGTTATCAATTTGCTCCTGCAACGTATCCATTTTCGACAAAAGCGCAACGAGCGTTGTCTGCGTCGCAAAGTCTTTCTGCCCAAGCGCCGTCAACAGCGTGGCCAAAGCCGCCAAGTCCGTCCCGCCGGACTGACCCTGAATGGCAGCCAAAAGCCCCCGGAGGAGTCCGAGAGCCGAGGCTTCTGCCGCGTCAGGGTCAGTCACTTTTGTTTCATCAATGGCGCCAAAAACTTCTTCAATGTCAGGGGCTTTCACCGCTGGTCGATATACTCCCGGATTCGGCGATTCAACCATTTCCAGTGGATTATTATCCGGAGTGTGTAAAAGCTGTTTCAAAAAGATTTTCAGTCCCATATTGTCACCTTCCCTATCCAAATATGAGGTTTAGTAGTAATTTGACTAAGCCTGTTAAACTAAGCTCGTAGTCCTCATCCAACCCATCGTCTCCGTCACACCACATATCACCAAACCCAAATCCCGCCGCGAAACGGTCAAAGGGCTTTACTGTTGGCGACATGTACAATTCCGGCGCGGTGCCACTTGCATCAAAGGAAATGTCCACTTCCTCAACAATTCCGCGGGCATTAATATCCAACTCGGTAAACTCACCCAGCATTGTGTCCATCGGCTCAAGGGCAGGGTCGAATGGCATTTCATCCGGCGTCCAGATAGTCGCACCGTTCGCTGATTGCATGACTACATTAGAGCCGATCAAGTCAGCCAGCGGAGCTGACATAATCATTTCATTTTCCACTACGGCAGTAGGGTTGCGATATTTTCCGCCTGCACCCGGGTCTGTTTTATAAACGTAATCTTCTTGATACAGGACGGATTGCAAGGGCACGCCGTAAATTTTGAACTTCGCTTTGGCACTGCCTAAGTTTAGAAAACTGTTGTTTTTTAGTTTTACAATACAACGATCTGCTGCTTTCCTAACCAAGAATAGTTCTGCTCTAGATAACCATAACCTTTCTAATTCAATTGTTTCCGGACGTATCAATTGGTCGAACTCAATTGTTATTAAAAGACTGCTAGTATTCGCCGGGCAAACAGCACTTGTCTCCGACTGATCGTGCAATAATTGCCTTTGAGACGACACCAGATAATTCGGAGTAATCGCCCCTTTTATCTGCACCCTGTCATAAACCTGTGGTGTACCAACCTCTTTGGAGATTGACGCCATGTTCCGGGCTTTAAATGTCGATACCGGAGTACTTGTCCTATAGGGTTTGATTACAAGCTCACCCCGGGAGCCAAGCATCATTTTGAACGCTGCCCTGTCGCTTGCAAAACAGGTCTGAATGACTTTGTTTAGTGAATCCTCGATGGTTTGGTCTACAATCTGTAAAGTCCGGTCATAAACGGTGTCGGGAAGTTCAGGGACAACCAAATTAAGCGGATAAAAGAAATCCGTCCTGCCGACAAACTGCCCCCATATTTGAAACGAATAGCCCTGCTGCAACCCCGTAGGCATTGACCTGGTGACCGCGACTCGGACACCCCATGATTCCTCGCCGTCGTCGTTTGGAATATATCCTGCGGCGATAAGGCTAACTTGAACATCGTCAGAGCCCGAGTTTTCAACCCTTATTGTTTCCGGGTCGATGGGCTCTTCCGTTGTTACGAAAATACTGTCCGAAAACTGGCCGGCTTCAAGAGTGCCATCATACTCTCCTATTTTTAGATCCTTATAGGTTGCCAAGCGGACAATATCCCGAAGGACGTCACCCGCTGACCAATACTCCCCTATTTTGCTTTTATATGGCCTTGCCCACAGCTCGTAGGTGATAGTTAGGTCGGAGGAGGCATTCCTCTTTGTTAGGCCAACCTGTATGCCTGTACCATTGACAGAGGGGCTAAATAAGACATGGATCGGGTTATATTTTGATTTGTAGGTATCCATCGATCCGTCCGTCCCACCGCCAGATACTCCTGTGACCCGGATTTGCAACGACCGCGGCTCCCACTCATCCGCGAACAACAGGACAGCATCAGCGGTATTTGTACCCTTCTTGACTTTGAGTTTTCCGGTTATCCCCACCGCATACTCGTAAGCAACTTTGACCATTTGCCCGTCCATGATATTTCCATCAGCGTTTCTGGCTATGGTTGTGTAGCCCTCAGCATCCAAACCAACTGCATAATCCCACCACGCCTCCGGATCGTCAGGGTCTTGAGCTACATAGGTTATTGTTCCATTCTGATTTGTAACGGTAATCCGGCGATTCTTCTCCCCGTCGTTGCTTTTGTTAGCAAGCCTGACCGGGGTATCTCCGGACAGCGTAATCTCCTCTTCTCGCACTTGCTCGGTAAACGCCACAGCAAAAGCAGACGAGGTATTAGGTGCAGCAAGTACATCAAAAGAAACAGTTACATCCGAGTCGGACAGGTTGGATATAAGGACAAACCCAAAAGTCTCTGTCTGCCCGTACACTCTGGATACCGTTACCTGCCCTGGCGTTTGCCCGGACACTACGATGTTAGCCAGCTCCACACTCTCGGGATACCATCTAACCGGTGCAGGAGCATCTATTTTGACTTCTACAACC